>Ga0131853_10011141_pt1 | contig 16439 bp, 17 predicted proteins | sample TergutLab28metaG_FD_92764 | JGI IMG/M metagenome (GOLD analysis project Ga0131853, IMG submission 92764) | Labiotermes labralis P1 segment gut microbial communities from Petit-Saut dam, French Guiana - Lab288 P1 (version 2) (version 2) | ecosystem: Host-associated > Arthropoda: Insects >...
ACCTGTCCTTGAACCATAGTTGAACCAATTTTTTCGAGTGTAATTTGTGAAACAAATTTTGCGTGGCAGGCGTTTTCACGCGGTTTTTGTGAAAATGTCCGAGAACGCAAAACGACAAAAAAAATTGTGTGAAACGGTTATAGGACAGGTCTATTAAGGAGGTACATCTTGAAGGTAAATATCAATATCGACAGCAGTTATACAGAAACAGAAATAACAATAAACTGCTTTGAAATGAGTGAAGAGCTAGAAAGGGTTATTGCTGCGCTACGTGTCCTTGACTTTAAAATTACCGGCGCAAAAAATGGCCAGACACATATATTGGATGCTTCCAAAATTTTGTATGTAGACACCGTAGACAAAAGGACATTCCTTTATACAAAAGCAGACGTGTATGAAACAACCCTGCGATTATACGAGTTGGAATCTCAACTGGCCAAAAACGCCTTTTTTAGGGCAGGGAAATCTTGCATTATTAATTTCAACAAAATTAAGTCGCTAAAAGCAGACATTGGAGGCAGGATAATAGTTGTAATGGAAAACAACGAAAAATTGGTTGTATCAAAGCAATACACAGCGTTTATAAAAGAAAAGCTGGGGAGGCGATAACTATGGATGAACAAAAAAGTATTTTGAAGGAATTTTTCCGGCTTTTGCCGATAACATTTACTTGCACCATTCTTTCAATGTCTGTGGCAGGTTGGGTATCAGGCGGTTCTGTAAGTGAAGATTTTTCAACAGTCGTAGGGAGTACCGGGTTGTCATATGTAGCCGTCTTTCAAATTCTAATACTCGCCGCCATCAACTGCAGCATAGCATCGGTTTTGACTTCCGATAAAATTTTAAAAAATCTAATAACCCTATGGCGTTTGATAATCATAATGTTTTCATGCCTTATTGCAACCAGCATTATGATAATTGCGTTCGGCTTCTTCCCTCGCGATTCATGGGATGCATGGCTACAGTTTGTTATAGTTTTTATTGCAGTTTTTGTCATTTTTTCAATTGTTGCGATTATAAAAACCAAATGGGACGAAAAACGCTACAACAATCTGTTATCGGAATATAAGGAGCGGCAAGAGGAAGCCAAATTAAAGGAGAATGAAAATGATTAGCGTGAGTATGAAAAATGTGAGCAAGTCATTCGGGGACAACAAGGTGCTTAAAAATGTTACTTTTGAAACCCGCGTTGGCGAAATTTTTGGGATGCTAGGTCCTTCCGGCGCAGGCAAGACCACGATTATTAACATCCTTACAAAGCAATTCTCGGCAGACAGCGGCGAATGTCATGTAAGTGCCAATAGCGATGAAATTGGCCTTATGCTGGAGCATGACGGCCTGTGGGGGTCACTTTCTGCACTTGATAATCTTATCGTATTCAAGGATATTTACAAAATCCCACACAAAAGAACCCTTGAAGCATTAGAGAGCGTAGGGCTTGGAAAGGCGAAGAAAACAATTGTAGACCAGTTATCGAAGGGTATGCGCCAGCGTTTGGTGCTGGCACGGGCCACTTTACACAAACCCAAAATCCTTTTCCTTGACGAGCCAACCAGCGCACTTGACCCTGTGACGGCGCGCGGTATTTATGAACTTATCTACAAGCTGCGCGACGGTGGCACCACCATTTTTTTAACCACCCACAACATGGAGGAAGCCACAAACCTATGTGACCGTGTTGTTATGCTTCACAACGGTACAATAATCGAGCAAGGGCCGCCCAAAGAAATTTGCGAACGCTTTAATGCAACAAAAACTGTTTCGGATTTAGAATCTGTATTTATTCAGCTGACAGGAGGAGGGTTGAAATGATGGGCTTCAAGGCGATTTTCAAAAAACAGGCTAAAATTTTCTTAAAAAACCCGGCAGTACTCATACAATTTGCCATTTTTCCGCTATTGGCGTTTCTCATTAACATATTAATAGACTTCGATGCAATGACAGAGGGCATGGAATATATCGAAGGCATGAGCTATGAGATAGCAAGCGCACTACAGGAAATGATGGCGGGTTCTATACCTAACATGACTACCATGCAGGCTACAATGTTTGCAGGTATGGCACTTATCCCTGTTGTTGCGGGCTTTATAGCAGAGGATATAGAAAAGAAAAGCTTACGCTTTTTAATGATGGCAGGTGTAAAACCTGCGCCGTATTTATTGGGGATTGGTAGCGTTGTTTTCATGGTTGCATTTCTTTCGACTATAGCATTTGCGTTTATTGGCGGGTTTAGCGGAACAGACTTTTGGGTTTTTGTAGGTGCTATGATGTCCGGCGTAGCTGGCTCTATCATGCTTGGGGCAACCATAGGCATTTTGACAAAAAACCAACAAAGCGCAACAGCCCTTGCAATGCCTGCGGCAATGGTATTCGGCTTTGGCCCTATGATTGCCCAGTTTAGTGACAATATAGCAAACCGGCTGCACTACTTATACACCCAACAGCTTAATGTGGTTGCGGATTCATTAAACGGCATTAGTACAGACACCACACTTTGGCAATCATTTGTTATAATGTGGGCGAATGTGGCTGTGTTGGGCATCTTGTTTGCCGTGATTTACAGGGCTAAGAGGCTAGTCTAGCGTACCTTTTAGGTCATAAAGTGAAAACGAAAATGCTGCAATGCAATGCTTCAAAAAATATTGCAGTTCTTCACTTTTGAAGTTTTCTAATTCGTGTTGTATGCGCGTATGAGCATGTTGAAATTCTTTGTTACCGGCATTTAACTCGTGAATGCATTTTATATAAGCGCAAAGCTTGTCCGCAGCTTTAATAATTTTTGTTTCTTCGGCTGTCAGATTACTTTTGTCTAAGTAAGTATCATACTCGCCTACTATGTCTTTTGGCAAATGATTTTTTAGTTTTTCGACGGCCATGTCCTCTATCTTGCCATAAATATTCTTCATATCATCGTTAAAATATTTTATGGGCGTTGGTAAATCACCTGTAAGTACCTCGGTTATGTCGTGAAACATAGCACATACCGTCAATTTATTAACGTCATAGTTTTTGTCAAAGTAGCGATTTCCGATAATGGCGAGGTAATTTGTAATAAACGCGCATTCGATTGTATGCTGCATTAAATTTTCCTGCTGCGTATTATGCATTAAGCCCCATCTGTTAATGTGTTTCATGCGAAAGATTAGGGGAAGGAAAGTGTTTTCCATTGTTTTTCTCCTTTTGCGATATTGCGACACTAGGGGGTGATTAAAGCTTTAGGTTCAAGCTTTAATCGGGGGTTCAATAGCTTAAATTTTCAGTCGGTACGAAAATTGTACCGACTGAAAATATTTATTCAATAATCACATTTTTATAGCGCACATCTACACTGCCATGCAGAACGATAGCCTCTTCACAAGCGGTTTCCACAGTTATGTTCATCTTTCTGCCCGGCATGTACGTTACATATATCCGCGCGATATTCGAGGCGAATTCTTGTCCCCCAAACAGTAGCCGCTGAGTATCTGCGTTAAAAGCAAATGTATAGCCGACCAATTGCCCTTGTGGGTTCGGTTGCCGTAGGATTATCTCCCGAAGAATATCATCGCTATTGGTATTCAACGTTATTGTGTCTGCCAGTTGAATATTCATAATAAGCGCATCCATAGAAACACGGGCGTTTTCAAAAGCACTTTGATGTGCCAAAGTGTTTAGCGTTGTCCTGGATGTATACTGCCAAACAAAAAGTACACTAAGGGATAGGATCATCCAAACAGATAGGGCGATGGTTAGTTCCAGCAAAGTTACACCTTTATGAAAATTTTGCTTGGCATGCGTATTTCTTTTTGGCAATGCTTTGATATAACGAGTCATGCCGTATCCCCTCCGGATGGTGGTTAGAGTGTTTTATAGTCGTTTAAATGACTATAAAACCAACTTAAAGCTTTCGTGTTAAGGTGTTACGATTGTAGAAAATGTTTATACTGTGTGTTGCCACTCTTTTTTCAAAAGAGCATAAACAAAACAGTTTACCAAAATTGGATTGCCGTGTTCGTCTTTTTCATTAAAAGACGCTTCACACTCAATAAAATGTGCTTCTCGGCGAAAACCAAGCCTTTCCATAAGTCGCCACGAATTAACATTGCCCTCGTCCATATCGGCGGTTATTCTTCTTGCATCAAATGTTAAAAATAGATGTGCAATTAAAGCCTTTACACTTTCTGTTGCGTATCCTTTTTTACCATATTGTTCGCTAAACTCGTAGCCTATTGTGTAGTTACCATTGTCCTCCTCTCTTTGCTCTAAAGAGCCAATCACCTTACCGTTTTCTTTTAATTCGCAGAGCAAGAGCGAATCATTATCAAGCCTTTTAGCGACCAGTTGCTCGCATCTTTCTAGCGAAAGCGGTGCAAATCCTTGGTGTCTTGCAACAAACTCTTGGCTCATAAGTTCGTAAAAATCGTTTATATCTTTAAGTTGATAATTTCGCAGTATTAGCCTGTCGGTTTCTAGGTAAATCATTTGCAACATCCTCTCGTAGTATATAAATTTTTCTACATAACTCCACATTGCAGCTATAACATGTTAACATACAAATTGCATCGTTTGATTCCATTCCTTTCAGTCGGGCAAAGCCCTCCCTGCGGAAGGTACAAATATTTGGATGAAAAAAGAAAGTTCACCTTTTTTCACACTTTGACATCCAAAAGAAAAAGGGTGCTTGGGGAATCCAAACACCCCTGCATATAATTTTTTGCCTTTTACACTTCACTAATCTTACGCGCCACAGCCCCGGCTCCGGCGGAAAGTTCGCAGAACAAGCCTTCAATTTTTTCGCCAAGACCTGCTTCGTACAGGTTTACACCAAAAGTGCCTGCATCGGAAAGGATTGGCTTCAAATCAACTTTTTCGCCAAACTTTATGCCATCCAGCACCTTCATCACTTCCGGCAAACGCGGGTCAGGGCTTAGCTCCATTGGCGCACCGGTATCATCCAAGCCCATACGGTAGCGTAGCCACAACGCTATAAATAGCGGAATAGCTTCCAAACTTGCAATTGGCAAGCCTTCCTTTTTGCGCTCCTGCAATGTTACGCCAAAGCGCACAGGCACTTTTTGCGATGTATCGCTGGCTATTCTTGCCGGTGCGTCGGGAATAAACGGGTTGGGGAAGCGTTCTGTCAAAACTTCGTTTAAGAACACTTTTGGGTCGATAATACCCGGGTTTACCACGGTTGGCAATGCTTCGCTTGCCGCCATATTTACCAGCTTGACCAAAGCAGCATCCTTCATGCAAGCTGCAATTGTTGGCTTATTAAGCAGCATGCCGGATATTGCAAGCACTGTATGCAATGGGTTTAGGCATGCGCAAACTTTCATCTGGTCCATTTTGCGTACGGTTTCACGGTCGGTTATATACACACCGGCTTTTTCCAGCGGCGGGCGGCCGTTCGGGAATTTGTCCTCAATAATAAGATATTCAGCAGATTCTGCATTTACAAAAGATGCCACGAAGGTATTTTTCGGAGTTTGGGTGATGGCGGTATCTGTAAAACCGTCTTTTTCAAGCATTTTGGCAACTTCTTCCGATGGGCGTGGGGTAATTTTGTCAACCATTGTCCATGGATATGACATTGTTTTTACATAATTCACAAACTCAGCAGGCACCGTTCCGGCTTTTTGCCACGCTTCAGCTACGGTAATTACCGCTTTTTCCAGGTGTGTTCCATTTTCCGCAAAGTTGTCCATACTAACAAGCGACAATGGCTTGCCACCGGCTTCATAGCGGTTTAGTAAGCCTGCCGCCACTTGTTCTATTGCTGTTTTTGCATCGGACGGGCCCTTACAGACCTTTTCGGAATCTATAGAATAACCTTTTTCTGTGATAGTGAAGCTTATCATTTGCAGGCCCGGTGTCGCAATGACTTTGCACAGCCTTGGCAAATCGCATGTGAAAGAATCTGCAATGCTGGCGATTACGCGCTTGTTAACGGAACCATCTGCAAATAACGTTACCGCCATGGTTAAGTTATCGTATGGTGTAAACGCTTGCGGGACGATGGATTCGTCGAAAGCTTCGTATACAACAATTCCGGTATCTGTATGGCCGTTATCCAGCAAATTTTGCTGCGCGCCCGCCATTAGGATACGGAAGATGTTGCCTGCACCCATATGCAGCCATGTTGGGGCTGCTTCTGTGCGGGCCACCATGGCCGGTACGTCAAATTTGGGCAGGGTGTAGGATTCTGGGAATGATTTAATGCTTTCTAAGTTTAATTTCATGGTTAGTTGACTCCTTTGGCTTTTAGTATAAAGGCATTATACTAACAAAATGACTGTCTGACAAATGCTATACAAAACGCTTGACAAATGTATAGCATAATGCTAGGATGGGTATATTAAAAAAGGAGCGGTAAACCGCCCCGTTTGGACTATTGGACTCTAACTTTGCGGGTGGGAGTCCTTTTTCTTTGCCCTACTTCGCAGTTTACCTGTTCTGCGCCGTGCGATGTGGTCGATAAGCCGTACTGCAAAGGGCGTACACAGACCAATTACATATTACAACATTGGACTTCTTCTGACAATTACAATTTCAGAAGAAGTCTATTACTTCCCGCGTTCCAATGCTTCCCAAATACCCTGCAAATACGTAGCACCAAGCGCACGGTCATACAACCCGTACCCTGGGCGGCCTTTCTTGGTGGTTTCGTCCCAAATCATGCGGCCATGATCGGGTCTAACCCATCCCTTAAAGCCAATGTCATGGAAGGCTTTCATAATCGCATACATATCAAGCGAACCCATAGACGTTAAATGTGCGGACTCGTAAAAATCTGTCTCGTTCTCGAAACGCAAATTCCTAACATGAGCAAAGTGAATGCGCCCCTCTGCGCCAAATTCGCGTATCATGGCCGGGATATCTGCGCCTTTGCGCGCACCAAGGGAGCCTGTGCAAAGCGATAGGCCATTGTGCTTGCTTGGGTTAAGGTCAAGGAATTTGCGGATATTATCGCGGCTAATGATAAGTTTTGGCAAACCAAAAATTGGCTGCGGGGGGTCGTCCGGGTGGACACCCATGTAGATGTCCAATTTTTCTGCATGTGGGATAATGGCATCCAAGAAATATTTCATATTGGCATAGAATGTATCCGTTGTCATACCTTTGTAGGCTTCAAGCGCTTCGTTAATTTTTTTCATGCGCTCCGGTTCCCAGCCCGGCATTTCGTACGCATCGGAATCTTTTGCGTATTGCGCAGCAAGGGCTTCCGGTGTGATTCCCGCCATAAATGCAGCTTCGTAACGCATAGTGTTAGAGCCGTCCGGCAGTTCGTAATACAAATGGCTGCGCGCCCAGTCCAGCACCGGCATCATGTTGTAACAGATGCATTTAATACCATATTTCGCAAGGCGTTCCATTGTTATGATGTAATTTTCAATTTTCTCATCACGGCCTGGCGCACCCAATTTTATATCTTCGTGAATGTTAACACTCTCGATTACTTCCACTTCCAGCCCTGCGGCGGCAACAGCTTCCTTCATGGCTTTAATACGTTCTTCCGGCCAAGCCACGCCCGCGGGCATGTCCAAAAGGCTGGTTACAACCCCCGTCATGCCGGGAATCTGCCTAATTTCGCGCAAACTTATGGGGTCTTGTCCTTCCCCAAACCAACGAAATGTCATTTTCATGCGAATCAATCCTTTGTCTTGTTTTTTGATAATCCCATTATACCGTGAAAGTGTCATAGAAAGCAAAGTATTTAAGTAAAACAAATTTCCGAAACGTTCTATTTGCTATGCATTGTAAATAGTACGTAAATTAAATTATTTCACTATAGTTGCAGGTTGCTCCACTATGTGGTTAAATATATATGACATATCCCTAGGACAATATCTAAGTATTGGGCAAGTGCCTTGCCCTCCCGGAGTTGGTGCCAAAGGCATCAATGAGGAAGCGTAGTTGGGCTTTGCCCAACGGAGCGGCGGGGTATGGGGCAGAGCCCCATTAATAAAGGAGACGATTATATGCGCCAGCAAATTTTGGAAGATTTCTTAAAAACATTCGGTAGTGACGGTGGTGAGCCGCGCATCTTTTTTGCACCGGGCCGGGTTAATTTAATTGGCGAACATATCGACTACAACGGAGGGCTTGTTATGCCTTGCGCCTTAGATTTGGGCACATACGGCGCAGTGCGTAAACGTTCCGACAATGTTATAAAACTGGTATCCGGCAATTTTAATTTACCGGTAACTTTTTCTTTGAACAACTTGGAGCAGGACAAAAGTCATGGCTGGGGCAACTACCCCAAAGGCATCGTGTCGCTTTTGCAAGATGCCGGGCACAAACTCAGCGGTTTCGAGATGTTCATTTTTGGAAATTTGCCAAACGGGGCCGGGTTGTCGTCTTCTGCAAGCCTCAACTCGCTTACAGTACTGGCACTTAGCAATATTTTTGAACTAAATGTACCGCCCGTGGAACGCGCACTATTATGCCAAAAAGCAGAGCATTTAAACGGTGTAAACTGCGGAATAATGGATCCCTTCGCATGTACCATGGGCAAAAAAGACCATGCAATACTGCTTGATTGCGCAACTTTGGAATATAAACACATCCCAATGAACCTTGGCGATTATCGGATTGTAATTGCCAACACGAACTCCAGGCGCGGCCTTGCGGACTCTGAATACAATAAACGCCGTGCGGAATGTGAGCAGGCATTAGCCGACTTGCAAAAAGTAGTTAACATAAAAGAATTGTGCGACCTTTCGCCGGAAGATTTTGAAAAACATAAAGCCGTAATACAAGACGATATACCCCGCAATCGTGCAGAACATGCTGTTTACGAAAACTTCCGTACCAAGGAAGCCGCCCGCGAATTATCCGACGGCAACTTAGAAAAATTGTTACCGTTCATGGCAGAATCGCATTCATCACTTAGGGACTTGTACGAAGTTGTTGGCGATGCATTGGATGCGATGGTAATACCGGCCGCCGCTTATGGTGCTACACATCCCAAGCGCGTATTGGGTGCACGCATGACAGGCGCGGGCTTTGGCGGCTGCACTGTGAATATTGTCCACAAGGATTTTGCGGACGATTTTATGGAGCATGTGGGCAAGGAATATCACAGCAAAACAGGCACGGAAGCCAGTTTTTATGTGGCACAGGTGTCAGATGGGGCATGTGAGATATAGTTTTATACACTATGACTGGCTCAAAAAATGGAGGCATATTTGATGAATGATGTAATAATTCGTGATTTTGAGAAAAAGGATTTACCCGCTCTTAAATCACTTATTATAGAAGCATTTGGCGAAGGATGGAATCTTGGGCAATTTGACCAAAGTGAGAGCTATTTCGAAGCATTGCTGGAAGTCTACCAAAGTATATTTCTAAACCATAGCACATTTGGAAAAGCCGCCGTGTTGGGAGGCAAAGTTGTTGGAATTGTTTTAGCTTCGGCCAAAGGGGAAGCAGAAAAATTTAGATTATTGCAAACAGATATAGCGCCGAACACGCTTACACTATTAGCCGCCCCGGAAGCCAAGCGCAAGGATATTGTAGAACACCTGTCAATATCGTTCCAAACCATAGGCCAGCTTCTTGAAAATAGGATTGATACTTACGATGGCAGCTTAGAATTTATTGCCGTTTCTAAGCTGGCACAAGGGCTGAAAATTGGAAAAATGTTATGGGATGAAGCAGGCGCCTATTTTAATTCTAAAAATATAAAATCCATCTATCTCATATCTGATTCGGCATGTAATGTTGGTTTTTATGATCGTAACGGATTTTCAAAAGTATGCGAGAACGAGGCCGTATACAACTACACGACAGGGCAAAAAACATTTGATATCTTTTTATATGAATACCGGTTTTAGAACATGCTTGCAGAATTGGCATTAAATAGCGCAGGCAAGATCAAAACACAAAAAAGAGGATTAACATGAAAAGAAAACTATTTTCAATTATATTTGTATTCATTTTGATTGTAGGGGCAACTACTCCTGCTTTTGCACAAAGCTACGAACACGAGCACAATAACCCAAGCGGTTTTAATGTTGTCTTCATAGATGGGCGTGTGATATCGCTATCTTATAACATTATAGCGATTTCAGTTGAAAACGGTGAAGTCGAGGGAGGCGCCGCGCCGCCGCACGGCGCGTTTCGACCGAAAACTGAGCCCTTTTTCAACGGAATCGTCTATATTATCTCAGAAGAGTATGTGCTATTTCCGGTGCGCTCGTTATTTGATGCACTTGGCTTTGTTGTAAAATGGGTTGATGGCGTAGAAAATGGTGGTTCTTCTGTAACCCTAACCCGCGACAGTGATATAATCATCCTCCCCATAGACAACGATATGTTTATCATCAACGGGCAACCCCGCCCAATAGAAACCCCTGCGCGAATTATAAACGACCGTACTTTTGCACCTATTAGTCACCTGTTGGCCGCCGGGGAGTTTTGGCCGCATGAGGCAGAAATTTATTTCTACACAGGCGGGACAATTGCAGTTGGCTTCAACCGCGCACTTGATGAAATATTTTCCTTTTACGGTCTTGATACCTCGCCATTATACCAACACCACATCGTCACCGCTGGGGATTCGCTTTCCAGAATCGCTATGCTATATTTCGGTAGTTCCGATTATGATGTAATTAGCCTAATCCTAGCCGCCAATGATATTACACTTGATGATGCACTTTTAGTCGGTCAAGTGCTGTTCATCCCTATTCTCGCAGAATAATCAAAGAACAAATATAGGCGGTCAGATTTAAAATGCTTTGAGGACGAGCTAAAATACGCGGCTTTAGGCGTGTTTTAGCAACAGACGAAAAGCAATCTTTAAACTGACTAGCCATAAACATGAATAAGGGTGATTATTGTGGATGCATATGAAAAATTTAGTAATTGTCCGGACATCGGCCAGATGCTTGACAATATTAACGGTTTAATGCAACCAAAGGGCATGTATTCGGCGTGCCATGGCAGATATCATGCAATGTATGTAGTAAGTGTAGTCGAAAATATTCTGCAATCGCTATCATATGATGCACGAACGGTGGAATTAGGTAAAATTGCAGCATTATTGCACGACATAGGCAACATAGCGGGAAGATGGAACCATGCGCGAAAAAGTGCTGCCCTTGCTTCTGTGTTATTAGATTACCCCATCCATTTTTCGCAGGAAGAAAAAACGATGGTCATACAAGCAATCGAAGACCATTCGGCGGGCAAGCATGTATCAAGTGCAGTAGGTGCGGCTGTTTTTATCGCAGACAAGGCTGATATTACAAAAAGAAGAATTTTGCCTTCGGAAAATATTGACCCGTTTCACAAGAACCTGATGGAAATAGAAGATGTAGAAATAACTGTGTCCGGCAATGCCATAACAATCAACTATATAACATCCGATTCATTTTGTAGGGATACACTAAGCGAGTATCTTAAAAAATTTGAAATGTCGGCGAAGGCCGCGGCATATTTGGGTTGTACGTATCACCTTCAATTCAATGGTGTGGAAGAAAAAATCGCGATATAAGTTAGGAGCGATAAACCATGGCATCTACAATGATACATTTGCTGTTAGCTCATAAAATTAACCCCGATGGGTGCGGTTTATATTTTATGGGTAGTTTTGCACCCGATGTATTTGACAATAAACGAAGCGACATTCGGATAGCCAAAAATAAAAATCATTTCCGCGATGCACCAGATATGGAAGCGGAATTGATAAAGTTTTATTCGCAAATTGACAGAGGTAATCCGTTTCACATAGGATATTTCGTGCATTTGGTTTGTGATATGTGGTGGCACGATATGGCCGAAGATAGCAAAAATAAGCAAGGTTGGTACAATGACTTAAAAAATGAATATACCACAGTAGGCATATGGATACGAAGGAATATGCCGTGGGTTGACGATGTTTTCCGCAAAATGGAACTATGTCCCGATGATTTTCAAAGCCCCATGCCAGACCCAACCAACAAGGAAATTATTAATTATACGAAAAATTTAGTATCGCTCTCATTACGCGAAAGAGATAATAAAGCAGACGGCAAGCCATCAGCAATTTTAACTCCCGAGTTTTTAGAATCATACTCAAATGAAATTGCAGAAAGATACAAACTGTGGATAGGTAGCAAATAAATTAAGTGTTCAAATTCCTACGCCAAATCGGGGTTAATCACAACCCCTGATTAAAATATAAAAGGAGAATTACCATGAAAAAAATCGTAACATTTGGCGAACTTATGCTACGCCTAGCCCCTCCGGGGTACGAACGTTTCTCGCAATGCAATGAGCTTGGCGCAACTTATGGTGGCGGGGAAGCTAACATTGCCGTGTCACTAGCAAACTACGGCCTAGATGCCGCATTTGTAACCAAATTGCCTAAGCATGACATAGGGCAAGCCGCTGTCAACTCTCTGCGCCGTTATGGTGTAGACACCAGCAAAATTGTGCGCGGCGGCGACCGTGTAGGCATTTACTTCTTAGAAAAAGGCTCTAACCAACGTGCATCAAAAGTTATTTACGACCGTGCGCATTCTGCAATAGCAACCGCAAAACCAGAAGATTTCGACTGGGATGCTATTTTTGACGGCGTAGATTGGTTCCACTTTACAGGCATTACCCCGGCTTTGGGTCAAGGCGTTGCAGATATCTGCCTGGATGCGCTAAAAGCCGCGAAAGCAAAAGGCATAACCGTAAGCTGCGACCTTAACTACCGCAAAAACCTTTGGACAAAAGCAGAAGCAAAAGAGTGTATGTCCAAACTTGTCACCTATGTAGACGTAGTTGTTGCCAACGAAGAAGATTGCGCCGATGTTTTCGGAATTACATCTGAAGGCACAAACGTAACAAGCGGTCATTTGAACCATGACGGCTACAAATCTGTAGCAAAACAAATGGTAGAAAAATTTGACCTAAAATGGATAGCAATCACATTACGTGAGTCCCATTCCGCTAACCATAACGACTGGTCTGCAATGCTATACGACGGTACAACCCACGAAGCACGCTTCTCTAAAAAATATGAAATCAAAAACATTGTGGACCGTGTTGGCGGCGGCGACAGCTTCGGCGGCGGTCTAATCTACAGCTTTCTTTCCGATAAAGACCCGCAAGCATGTCTGGAATTTGCTGTGGCGGCAAGCTGCTTGAAGCATACAGTCGAAGGCGACTTTAACCTTGTTAATGTTGCAGAAGTAACCGCACTTTTGGGCGGCGACGGAAGCGGCAGGGTTCAAAGATAACTATCTTATAACATGGGGTATCCGTTTGTGCGGATGCCCCTTAATAAAAAGCGGCTGTGCCTGATATGTACTGATTTAAAAGTAAAACCGTGGGCTCTGCCCCAAGGTTTTAAATTAGTACATATAGGGCATAGCCTCATTCAAATAAAGGAGGAATCAAATGAACCAGCAAGTAAAACTCGCAATCCAGTCTGCGATGCAGCAGGCCAAAAACCTTGGCGCAGACTTTGCAGACCTGCGGTTAAAAGACATCCGCATAGAAAACATTCGTGTGGAAACAGGCCAGGTTGTAGCGGCATCTACAGAGCGCAGCCAAGGATATGGCATACGCGTATACGTGCAGGGCGCAATGGGTTTTGCCGCATCCAACGACCTTGCAAAAATGAACGAAACAGTGCAAACGGCCTATGACATTGCCAAAGCCAGCCTTACCCTGCTTGCCGAAAAGGCCGAGCTTGACAGTAAAAAACCTGTAGAAGCACACTACGCAACACCCATGAAACAGGATCCATTCACCGTACCGCTTGCAGATAAACTTGCATTAATGATGCAATGCGACAAGAACATGCGCGCATCCGCAGGCGTAAACCGTACCTATGTAAACTTCGCATTCCGTAAAGATGACGTCATTTTCGCCGATACAGACGGCTCGTTTATTGACCAAAACTTCTGCCAGTGCGAAGTTTCGCTTGGTGCGGTTGCGTTCTCAGATTCAGACATGCAGCAACGCAGCTATATAAATGTTTACCGTGCCGGATATGAATCCATAGTGGGTCTAAACTTGCCAGAACGCGCAACCGTAATAGGCAAAGAGGCCGTAGAGCTGCTTAACGCACCGGATTGCCCAAGCGGCACATTCGACGTTATTCTAACCCCGCGCCAGATGTTCCTGCAAATTCACGAGAGCATAGGCCACCCGACAGAACTTGACCGTGTGCTGGGAAGCGAAGCGGCATACGCGGGGCGTAGTTTTATCGAACCCGCCAACCTATCGGCGAAACCGCTAACATATGGTTCCGAGCATGTGACAGTTGTTGCGGATGCAACCTGCCCGCGCGGGTTGGGTACCTTCGCATATGACGACGAGGGCGTACCGGCCCAAAATGTCACCCTTATAGACAAAGGCAAATTTGTAGCATTCCAGACATCTCGCGCTTACTCCCGTAAAGTTGGGCTAAACTCAAGCGGCGGCGGCCTTTCCGACGGTTGGAAAAACCTGCCCATCGTGCGCATGACAAATATCAACTTGCTACCGGGCGATTTTACCCTGGACGAACTGATTGCAGGCATCGAATATGGTTTCATTTTCGACGAAAATAAAAGCTGGAGTATCGACGATTTGCGCGTAAACTTCCAATTTGCCTGCCAAATGGCTCGCGAAATAAAGGACGGCAAGCTAACCGGGCGTATTTTCAAAAACCCGATATATTCGGGCAAAACCACAGAATTTTGGGGCAATTGCGACGGCGCAGCCAATGTAGACCATTGGGAACTTGTCGGTACGCCAAACTGCGGTAAAGGCCAGCCATCGCAAATTATGCGTGTCAGCCACGGTTCTTCGCCAACAAGGTTTAGAAATGTGAAAGTGGGTGTTTCCGATGTTAAATAGAGAACAAGCTAAGGCCCTTATCCAAAAGGCAACATCTTCGACAAAATACTATGCGACCGTGTCAATTTCCACAACAGAGCAGGGCGTTACACGCTTTGCGAATTCGGAAATAAGCCAAAACGTAACCATAACCGACGGCGCAGCAACCATTACCCTATACGACGGCAAAAAGAAAGTATCCTGCACTACCAACGCCCTGCTGGACAGCGGAATGGAGCAGCTTGTGCGTGATGCCGAGTCTATGCTACAGTTTGTGCCCGAAGGGGAGTTTGAGGCATTTCCGTTTTCTAAAGAAGATGTACAAGAGCCTGTTTCTGACGGCACATTAGCCAGAGCTTTTGGTGTAAACGAACGGGCCGCACTGGTAAAACAGGGCGTTTCACATGTCGAGCCGGGCTACACCGCATCCGGCGCGCTTACGTTAACCTGCACCGCTGTCGCATTGGGCGATACAACCGGTGGTTTCCGTTACGCAAATTACGACAGCGTATCGTTTAACACCGTAGTAACCCATGAAAGCGGTACAGACGGGGCGGCAGAATGCATTTCGTACACATCTGCACCTGATATTGTCGGCTGTTTTATAAAAGCGCAAGCCACTTCCAAGGCCGCGCTTAACCCAATAGAACCGCAGCTTGGCGGGTTTACGGTTGTGCTTTCACCAGTCGCATTTGGTGACTTGCTGGGCTTTGTCGCAAGAATGCTAAATGCCAAGTCTGTAGAAGACGGTGTAAGCTTTGTACGTGGTAAAATAGGCCAAAAAGTCTTTGGCGAAAACCTAACCATCCGTGACGATATAACCAACCCCGAGTTGCTGCCAATGCCGTTTGACGCAGAAGGCAACCCGCGCCGCGTAGTACCGCTCATTGAAAATGGCGTTGTCTCTGCCGTTGTTTACGACAACAAAACTGCTTTAAGACAAAATATGGAAAGTACCGGCCACGCTATTGTTTCACGCTGGTTCGCCGGGGCCATGCCTATAAACCTTGTGGTAGAAGGCGGCGATAAATCCCTTGAGGAGATTATCGCAAGTACCGAAAGCGGGATTTTTGTAAACGAATTCCACTACACCAACTTTGTTAACGCCCGTAATTTGCAAATAACAGGGCTTACACGCAACGGCACGTTCTTAATCGAGAATGGCAAAATTACGAAGCCGATTGCAACCGTACGCTTTACAGAAAGTATGCTGGATGCGTTTAATAACATTTCGGCAATTTCTAAAGGGCGCGAACTGGTGAGTGGTTTTGGTGCCGCTTTAGTACCGGCCGTGCGGATAGAAAACTTCCATTTTACAAGTAAGCCATAAGGTGATTGTAGCTGCTGCCAACTTCAGTTGGTGCGATTTCGTACCAACTGAAGTTGCGAAACTATTCGCAATATGATAAATTATCAGAGGTGAAGTGTGAAAGAAGCGAACTCCAGCTTCTTTCATCAGATTATTTGTGCCTTCCGCAAGGAGGTATACACCAGCGAAGCCGGCGATGCGATAGCATCGGGCCACCCGGCCAGTTTTGCAGTGTACTGCAAAACAAGAGGGGCTTTGCCCGACTGAAGTGAACCCGAAAGAATTCGGGCGCGCAAAGCGCGGTTTTGCAGTGCACTGCAAAACTTCTGAAAGGAATGGAATCAAAAAT
>Ga0131853_10011142_pt1 | contig 16439 bp, 8 predicted proteins | sample TergutLab28metaG_FD_92764 | JGI IMG/M metagenome (GOLD analysis project Ga0131853, IMG submission 92764) | Labiotermes labralis P1 segment gut microbial communities from Petit-Saut dam, French Guiana - Lab288 P1 (version 2) (version 2) | ecosystem: Host-associated > Arthropoda: Insects >...
CAGACCAGACAGCCACCCATACAGAGTGAAAATACCAGTGTCGCATAGATACAGTAACTTCTCCTGATGATGGGCACATAGTTGCCCGAAACATGTAGAGAAGTTGAAATAAATATACTAAGAAGTAGTGTGCACCTAGTTGGCTTTATTTGAAAAAGATTATACAAGGATGCACGGTAAACAAAACATAAAATTTGGAAATGTTACACGTGCTGTCACGCAACCAGTGCGGCACCGTGCACTCAAGCTTGAACTGGATCAGTTATGATGCACATTAACATTTTTGTTCCTTTTCTGCCAAAGTTCTAGACCGGCTCTGAATCCCCACCCATTCTATTCAATGGATAGCGGAGGAAAACGGCTGAAGCGTGAAGCTTATTACTAACTCTATCTAGTACCGCTATTAAGAATAAGTTGAACCACACCTCCCTTCTCCCGCAACCTTCATGGCGTGTACAAGGACACTTCTACTTCACTTTCATTTTTCAATATTCCTATCAATAAAATATAGATTAATTGTCTAATTAGGTATGCTAACAGAACTAATGGTTTGAAATTATCCATTTTTTTTTCCTGTGGCGCTGCGGCCCAACGCGGGCCATGGCCTCCTCATTCTTGAGTTTTCCTGATCATAGACAACGACGCATCACAGTCGGTAGGATTCCTCTGGACGAGTGATCAGCTCGTCTCAGAGACCTCTACCTGACAACACACAACATTCACAACAAACTTCCATGCCCCCAGTGGAATTCGAACCCACGATCTCAGAAGGCGAGCGGCCTCAGACCTACACCTTAGACCGCGCGGTCACTGGGACCGGCTAACTTATCCATTGCTTACTAAAATTAGTGACTATATGTATTACAAGGACAAATATAAGTTCTATAGTTATGAAGGCAGTCCACACTTTCGCCCGACGTAGGAATGAATTGCAGAAAAAATAAATCACCTTGTGTTTTTATAATAACAGTCGCCTAACCTGTTAGATTCGCTTTCAAAAATCTGATTCAGTTACGTTAAATTAAATTTCACCTTCGCTGGAAAATATAGTACATACAGTATATGACGTACAAAGCGGTGCGAGATGACCATATTTGTGCGTGCAATTTTGTAATATGTTGTTACACTGGATTCCAGTTTTATAAAACAATTACACCCAACACGCTACACTCTAAAAAAACACAGAAATTATTTATTGTTATCAAGTGTGTGTTCTTGGTTATATTGTTGCACTTAAGACCACAATTTTTAACACAAATCATTATAATTAGTGGTAGTGGAAATCTGAAGGTCAGTCATTCCCCATGCAATTCTTCAATAATGTGTCTTAACGTATCGCTGCCAGGTACTGATGTTAAACAACTTCAGCTGGATAACATAAATGTACCTTCAAATAAGGACATGAAAACTGTACGAAGAATTTTGGGCACGAAAACTTGCTGAATATTTTCTACTCCAAATTTTGCTGGTACAGATTTTGGTCTTTGAATTCAGTATGTTGGATGCTGAAGATATATGTGATAGTGATGCACCAATTCTGGTAGAAATTCACAGATGTTTCGAAAGAAACTCTTGTCTCGCTAGCCTGAACATGGAGGAAACATATGAGAAAATTCCCTTAAATGTCAGCCACGCTAAAAGAATTAATGTCACATGAGGCAGTATTTTCACAGTCACCGTAGTAACAGCCTCTAACCCTACCTTAACAACATTTTCAAAAAGAAAAAGTCATTTTACTAGGAGGGGCCCTTAGAAAGATATTAATGGACTTATAAAAGCATCAACACGATTCATGTACGTGTAAATAATTTACTACGATTTCATTCCCACAAAGTTTGGGCTACAATCTGGAAGCATGAACAGCTTAGATATATTTTCAAGATTACGTTTGAAAATTTGAAGGGAACATATTTCTTGGGAGATTGAAGTGTAGACGAAAAATAACATTACATGGTACGAAGGCGAGCTGAAACATTTTCCTTCCAGCTAAGTAAAAAAATTAAGGAGGGGAGATATTTAGACAAACCAAAACAAGGGTACCTTTAACCTTTATTTACCACCGGACATTATCAATTAGCTACAGATTCTCTTCCAACTTCAATGAGCTTTTGGCCAAATTTAACATGTTTTTAAATTCCGTCCTGTTTCTTTCTTCCAAAATCACTGGGGTAATGCAGCCTTGACTTCTTCATCAGAACTGAAGTTTTAGCCCCTGAGGTTTCCTTCAGTTCGGGGAACTCGCGGAAATCGCTAGAAATGAGATCCGGGCTGGATGAGGTATCAATGTAAACCCCAAACATGCAATGGCATCAGTTGTGGCTACAATTTCAGGCCTCACAAGGTCTTGTTGAAGCAAGAAATCATCACTTTCTGCCCCTTCTTCCTGATGAATTTTTTAAGGCATTGTAGGGTTTCAATATAGCGTTTTGACTTCACTGTGGCACCTTTTACCAGGAAGTCAGTGAGTGCAAGACCTTCATATTTCCAGAATACAGTCAACATGGCCCTTCCAGCAGAAGCTTTGATTTTGAATTATTTTGGCGCTGGTGATCCTGTGTGGCGGTATTGCATGGGCTGTCTTTTGTTCTCAGGATCGCGGTTATGGACCCAAGTCTCATCACCTGTCACTATCCAACGTAGAAATTCCCCACCTCAAAACAACCAAGAATTCCCCTTCAAATTCTGACTCTGTCAGCATTTATTCCACCAGACCAGATACAAATTTTTCAGAATCCAAGAGGGTTGACAATGTGACCGACTCTTTCTTCAGAAGCCTCCAGTTTGAGTGTAATGTCTTTCTGTTTGATTCGACGATTTCCTCGAATCATTTGTTCAACGTGTTCTTGATGAAAATCGTCTGTTGCAGTCACTAGCATTCCTCACCATGCTCTGTCATACAAATATTCTTTCCCCACTTGTTCTTTCTTAAACTGCTATACCCAACGTGTAACTGTGCTTACATAAACACATCTACCCCCATGCACTGCCTGAACATTGGAATGAATGTGGATGGGAGGAATTTTTTTCTGCAGTCAAGAACTCAATAACGGCACGTTATTTGAAACGCACGTCCTCACGGCCTTCCATTTCGACTGGCACTGAACCGCAGTTATGTATAGCTGTGGGTTCAAGGTTACGTATGGTAAGGGGGAGATACCCCTTGAGTGCGTGGAACCGGTTTCATCCAGTTTTCTTTATTCGAATAAAAATTATGACAAAGGAGGCAAAACTTTTTCAGGCTGTCCGCATATATGGCGCAAATGGAATTCGAGGATGCAGAGGGGATTCATCGAGCATTTTAGCTCAGGATAGGGTGTACTGGCAAACGTGCAACATTTTACTTCATAAACGACGGAAATTTCTTCACGAGCTGCATGACTATTAGTTTCTGTACAAGGTCCCTGATCCTTACGGTTAGTTATGCCTTATAAGGAAATAAAATTAGTGGAATGAATACGAAGTACATAAAACAAAAAAAAAAGAGACAAAAATGTTTGTTATGATTTATAAATGAAATATACGGTAAACTGTAGAAACTCTAATCAATAGAAGTTTAAAAATTAAAAATTGTTTGCAAAGTACATAAACTATACAACATATAAATATCGAGACTCCACTTATTATACACCATTAACAAGACCTGTTTCGATGAATTCAGAAAATTCTGGAATAAAAACTCAGATTGCAACAGGCAGTTGTGGAAATGTAGGAAAAACCAGTGTATTGCCGAATGTAGGGGGACATACGGGTAGTTGGATGCTGGATAGAGGCAGTTCGATTATTCTCTTGCAACAAATGCATGTGGGTTAAACACGTAATGGTATGTAATCCCGTCACTGCATACGTCTCAGCAGGGAAATTGTGATATTCCCTGAATGGTGTGACAACTCGTAACTGGTTGCATGTCATAGCTTCGCTGTCGGATGTCAAACCGCAAACAATTTTACGTCCGGACTATTTCAAATAACTATAGAAGCAGTCAACGTTCTGAGTGAGTTAATAGGTACAAATATCAGAAAAAGTATTCTTACAACGATTTGTTCGCAATGGCTCGGTACATCTACGACAGCAAGCATAAAATAGCGATGATCAATCAAAGTTCACCAACCAGATAAAATGATACTGCATAGGAACTCCTACAGCCTACGTACCTACTGTAAAACTTTCTAGACTAAAGTTACTAGACTCTGAACACGCGGATGTTACCTTCATTCGAAAACCTATTTACAATTGAAGATAACAGAAGAATAAGAACCAACTAGATATCACTTATTATTTTATTGTACATCTTATAGGCTCAACATGTTTCGGGCATTACTATGCCCATCATCAAAAGCTCGCGACTATGATATTGATTAACACATTGGTCGTTTCGTTCTTGGTTTGCTGTAGGTTGGAGGTTAGGTGCGGTTAGCCTGGAGTAGTGTCCGGGCTGCAGCCCAGATACTTTTTTATTGCCCATTTGAGTTTTCAGGTGCGTTTGCAAAGCTGCGGAAAGCGACTATTAACTTCGCGATGTCTGTCTGTCCGTCGCATGGAACAATTCAGCTTCCACGGGACGGACGTCCATTAAATTTGATATTTTACATTTTTCGAAAAACTGTCGAGAAAATTCAAGTTCCATTCAAATCCGATAAAAATAACGGGTACTTTACATGAAGATTTATGCACATCTAAGATAGCATTTCGCTTAATTCTTCTTAGAATGAGAAATATTTCACAAAAAAATTGTTAAGAAAATCGAAACATACATTTGATGTTCATTAATTTTTTTTTTTTAGAAATTCCTGCCGGTTTTTGGACAATGTGGAAAAATATGGTGCGGCCGGAAAGTCCACAGATGACAATAAAATATGGCGCATGCGCTTTGCATGCTGGATAACTAAGGGTGCAAACACACAATCAGAATATGTAATAATTATTGCTTTCCAACGACAACAATGGTGTCGCGAACGCGCCTCTTTGAAAAATTACACTACATTGCCTGCTTTTTTTTTACACACTATGATCACTTCCATTACACTTACTGAGAATCGTCACTTATATAAAACTACTTCCAATGAGCCTTTCAGTTTATACACAATTAACACGCTAGACGATTTCTAGGGATCTTGGCAACAGATTCAACATGGATCATGATTTTTTTGGTATTCTAACAATGTAATCCGCGTGTCTTCACCCTCAGTGATTCGCGCCCAGAATTGTATATAGGGAGAGTACAGTCTTTTCTTTATCATCATTTCCAAAACGATACATAAATCTTTCATTCTAAGTCTGTTTCATCCTGTACATTTCCCGGTTGTAATTTTATTTTTTAAAAACGGCCTGGCAGTGTCTGCACATTCTTGCTCGTAATAATGTTGATAAATGCATGTCTAAAATGGTCCATATACAAGTCATGGATTCTTGTGGGCACATGTGCAGGTACAGATCCGCCCATTCTTAACCTCAGCACTAGATGAACGTAAGCTGTCAACTTTACGTCACGGTCGGTTTTCCCTCTCGAAATGGGCCTAAAGTATCCACTCAGAAGGTGGCTGGATGGGATCCACACCCGGTCTGGACGCTTTGGGAAACAGAAAAATCTTTCTAATTAAAAAGTCGTTCAGTCAAAACATAACAATATATTCAATAATATAAAGTTTGCTACAAGTTTCGGTTACAAGTAATCATCACCAGGCAGATATTTTAGTACTGTAAGCACTGAACATGTAATTTCCATGTACTGAAATATCTGCCTGATGATGGTTACTTGTAACCGAAACATGTAGCTAAATTTACATTATTGAATATATTGTTGTGTTCTGACTGAACGACTTTTTAGTTGGTACTACAACACAACAAGATGGCTCCTGTCACAAAAATATTACTTTCTACCCGGAATCGAAGCACGTTCCTCGCCTATCCAACACACAGCCTAGTCACTACGTCGACTACTTTATTACTGCACCCATAAGAAGATAAGGAATACTGAAATCAAAAGCACGTCTTTCCATCTCGTATCATTGCCCGTGCACAGACAGTCAACCAGTCGGCTCGCTCTGCTAGCTACGCGACCCCTTCCCCAGGCAAATTACACTGACATAACTGTTCAATCGGAAACGAAGCTGAGTACTAAATGCAAGAGTCTGAAGGCCTGGCAGTGTTACACTGGAGTGTCTGGCAACAACTGATCCAATCGACAAGCAGAACATACTTGTAGCCGATCTTTTTATGAGGTACGAAATTTAAAATAATATTAAATATATGCAACCGTCACACGTGACCAGTGACGATCACTTTCCCGAAAGAAGGGTAGCTGTAATGTAATTTCTATCTTTTAATGCTTAATTTCATAGAGTTTTTCCAAAGTTGTTTACTTATATAATCGTTAATTTTACATAAAGTATTTATGTTCTAATATGTTACATAAAACACAGTCGTCCCTGTGCAAGCCATGAATGCATATGGGGGCAGGGGGGAGGGAGATGTACAGATCCTCTCATTCTTATCCTGGACACTAGAGTGGTCAGTCTCACGCCACAACAAATTTAGCAAAGGGGAAAGAGCTCCCGTTACGCTGTGAATAGGAAGCTGGGCAGGCCGAACTAGACGTTTTGGAATAAAGAAACACCCCTTGTCCCTTCCAGAAATCAAATAACGACTCCTCGGTAATCCAGCTAGTGGCCTATTCGCTATGCCAGACACTCTATAGCGACTCCTAAATATGGTTTGTAAATGAAAGAAGAATCTGCGTTAAACAACACGCCCGGCGTTGTCACTTTAAATTACACGTCCGGGAATATGCAATATATTTTAGGAAAAATTAACTAATCAGCGGCTTTTATAAGAGACCCCACTTCATCATTACAAGGATTATATTTCAAGTAAACGTTTTGGATCGCCATAGAACGCTGAACGATACTTTTGAAATAAAAGCAGCACAACAAGTGCGCACAGCTCACCAACAAAGTGTAAAATACAAGAACCAGACAGACTACGCCAACTTCAAAAAAGGCGAAGAGTAGGACACGGTTTTGTCGACTATGTGACAATTTTCGGTAGGAAGTTAAAGAGCAAGTGGGGGGGAGGACTCTCTTCTGTTCGCTGTAAATACACGCTTGTCCCCAAAACTTGGAAGACCGTTCACTGGAACCTAACGTGTCGATATAAATCACACGAAAGGATCTTGTTGCGTTCTTCACACTTGAAGATCCTCTTTAGATTCTGTTTCTACTTTTTTCCATCAAAGAAAAACATCAACGTAAGCGCACGAATGCTTCAGTTGTTAACACACAGAAGGACGCGAAACATAGTTAAGACATACAGGGAAGTATCTGGATATTCTGAAAAGTAATCAAAAGTGATACAAAACTTCAGATGAAAGTCAAAGTCTGAAGTGTCTAGGGACAGGAATTACACAGAAAGCTTATTTTGTATCAAGTGGGAAACTCCGTAGCAGGAAGCGCTGAGAAACAAACACTGTGATATGAAGGGCACGAGCTTCACTGCAACGTTCACAATCTAACTTTCTGTAACACACATTTTATATAAAAAAAAAGTTCACGTAATATTAGTAAAACATTTACAAACTTTACTAACCTCAAGCAGCATGGTTCTTTTCCGAACGTAGTCATTCAAGAAATCCAACATAAAATACAGCCTCCTTTCCGCGGCCAGAGCAGACTAAACTTGTCCACGTCAGTCCCCACTTGTACGGCTCAATTATTATAAAGGTAAATTTAAAGTGAAGTTCAACCGATCTGAGAAACGCTGTGTTTGAAAAACGAAAAGCAAAGGGATAGATAAGGTCGAAAAATGACCGTCCTGAATATTGAAGTACTCTAGCATAAAACGAGCGGTTCACATGGTAATCAGTTACAAACTCTCTGAGGTGTCTGCTGCCCCTGTTTTCAGGGCAATCCAAGAATTCTTCAACAACCCCTCAAGAAAGATGCTGAAACCTCAAGTGCCACAGTAATGATCACGTATATTTATGGAATACTGTTCATGACGCAATAGTTTGGTCATGACTGCATATCCTAGGCCTCACTTGGGGCTACCAACTGTGCGGTCTTGTATAACCAAATGCACATCTGTATTCCAGCTGTCACCAAACCACTACGAACATATGTAACGAATACAAATGCATAATGTTACTGATGCAGTTCGCATGTAACCTGATTGGACTGAATTGAAATTCCTGTTTGATTCCACTAAGGCAACCTACAGAGTACTATGAATAAGTGCCTTTTGAACCAGCCGCAGTTCTGTACATGTTTCAATTATAGGCTGTTTGGATTTCGGTGGGGACTAGGCGACTTGGACAGCAGCCAACACGGAGCAACCTGTTAAAAATTTCTTATTTCTTAACCGGACACCAAGGTAAATGTTCATAGAATTTGATTTAAATAGCTTCTACCCAGACTGGCAAGGAACGAAAATCGTTCTCAAATATCTACTTCAATGGAATCGCTTTTGCATTACATACACTTGATTCTGGCTTAAAGGCTGAAGGCTGAGAACCGCCATACTAACAAGGATGGTCAACGATGTCATTTGTATTCTACCCCAATTCCCGCGTACGCGGAAGGTTGCTGTTCATAAGAAATGTTTGACAAATGAGATCAGACAATTGCTACGTTGGCAAAGATATTATCTTAGCTTGTAACAGCAAACCACCAGCAAAATATTTCTGGGAGAAAGCTGAATGGGAAAGATAGATACACGAGGGCATTGAATTCCCTTGAGACCATTTGTTTCAAGTCACGAAGAAGAGGGAAGAAAAAATATGAACATATTGTGTTTTTCCTTATTGAGTGATACAAATTGATAAGTTAACTGTACAACGAATTTATTGTTGCACACAGGATATACATAGTGACAAAACACGCAATTATTTCTAATCATGCAAAAGTGTCATATTTTCTGTACAATTTCCTGGTAAAATTACGCAGTAGTTTAGAATACATTATTAATCAGCACCCAGCTGAGACGATGTTCAATGATGAGAGTTTCTGAGAAGTGATAATGTGAAGTTTGATGCAAAGGCACCGGTTTCTCGGATGAAGCATTTGCTAACCTGTCCGAGGTTCTTGCAGCACGTTTGTTCCAAATATTGACAGTTTAACACATTATTTTGTTTCGCAGTTAAGAAGGCTGATAAATTTATCGCCCGGTCTTTGAAAACCTCTGATCCCACGGAGACCATTATATCTACAAAGGGCCATGAATTATCACGGACTGGCTTTTCAGATAAATGTTTGTAGCCATTAATCAAGTTTTCTAAAGTGTTTTGGATATAAGAGTTAACGAAGAAAACATGACAGCAAATATGCCCCAATTAGACAAAAAATCTTTGTGAGGTCTAGAGACCCAAGTGTCAAGCCGTGATTTCCTGGCACAAATTAGGGTATACGAGTACTTTTAAGTTGCGCAGATTTTCAAGTTCACTAAACCTTTAATATTTATGTTCTAATTTATTACTCGTAGATATATAATTAAAGATTTATGTGTAATGTCGCACATGGATCAACAAGGTCGATTCTTCAGCACGTGGTCAAATTACTACTAATACTATTACTACTGCTACATTGGACGTTGAAACTCTCCTCAAATTTTACAAGTTCCTATTCTGTAATGACTGACTTATGTGTTCTGAAACTGTAAGAAAGGGGCGCTTTCATTTGTAATCTAAGAATTATTCAACTAAATGCAAAAGCATAATAGATTCTAATAGGAAGAGTGGAATCTGTGTTAAAGTAGGATAATATTTTATATTACATTAACACTCCAAAATAGTCAGTGTTGTGTGTGTGTGTGTGTGTGTGTGTGTATGTGTGTGTGTGTGTGTGTGTGTGTGGTGTGTGTGTGTGTGTGTGTGTGTGTGTGTGTGTGTGTGTGTGTGTGTGTGTGAAGTGTTAGTGTTCCGTATGCGCGAAAAATTAATCTACCACCTACATGTTATATCTGGAGATAAAATTAGCCAAATGTCTGGGAAGGAACATTAAATAACCTCTCAGACGAACTTCGCAACATACAACCAGTAGTAGACACGTCGACGCGTCACTGACCTTCATAACCTCACTTTTGAGAGTTGACCTGGTGACCGCGGAGGGTAAAGACAAGGACTTCGGAAGCCATCTTTGAGGTACAGTACACCGGGTGAAATATAAAGACGCGGTTTGTGAGAGAACCGAGGTCTCACGGTGGTAAAAATTTATATTATTATCTCTTGGCACATGGTACCATGCGGTATCGTGTGTGAACTTTCATTAGGAGTGACATAAATTGCACTCTTTGAATGACTTTTAGGAGTAATTAAACGAACGGTGACATTGGTGGTTCATACAAATGGAAAGGAAAATGAAGCCTTACATCGTGTTAGTATGAACATCTGCACATAACCCACGTGTTGGTATGAACATCTGCACATAACCCACGTGTGAGGCCAAATCTTAGTACGATCTTACTCAAATGAAATGCAGAATTGCGGTCTAAATTAATTTCTTATTGGGTAGGGTCCACAAGTTTCTGTTTGTAACAGCGGGTAATAAGAATTCAAGTACAACAAAACACGTAATTTTTTATTTGGCGTGTAATTATTAACTTTGAAACTTTTTGAAATGTTTACTGAATCGATAATATGAGCATTAATAAAAGGGTTTCTTTCAGTGACTTCCAGTTAATGCCTGTGTCTGGCACTTCGATATCAAAATTTTAAATATTTCTCGAACTCTACTGCGCTGTTGCATTTCCTAACTTAGCGATTGTTTTCTTATGAACAAAACTTCAAAAATGTATTTAAATAAATAAGAGAAGCATAAAAAATTTTTAAACACGTAAGCTGAGAAGCAGCGTAGGCTGTATTTTGTAAGACTACATGGTGACAAAGCACATTTTGTATCCACGTTGTAAATTAGTAACCGCCTCTGGAAATGTTAAATTTTAGAATAAACATTGGCAAAGTTTTTAGAAAGGTCATAATTATTCTAGGACTATTAACGTCAAATTTATAACCTCTTCAGCTGTAAACTGACACATGTCTTTGATTATAAACTTTACATTCTTGTCAGACCAGTGACACTCCGAGCCCCAAATTGAAATCAGCCAAGGATTTGTGTTTCAACGTTAAAGGTGGTTAATTCCTCTTTCAGAATAATTTTATTTAATTAAGTGTATATCAAACATTTAATTAGCACACTAGCTAATGAACATACATAAAAGTTTTTACATTAAAACGTTTAAAATCGCTCCAACATGTTTCGGTTCTAAGATCATCTTCAGGCAGCTACACTTTTCCTTGCTAAATTTACATTTTTAAAAACACTCACTAATTAATTTCCTTATGTTAACTTGGTGCTGTGACAGCATGTCGTATTGTGTAAGTCGTAAGCTGCTGAGAATGCGCCTGACAATGCTGTTATGCTGCGTGAGTCTCACGCAGCATAACACACGATACAAAGGCATAGTCAGGCGCATTTTCAGCAGCTTACGACTTACACAATACGACATGCTGCCACAGCACTAAGTTAATATAAGGAAATTAATTAGTGAGTGTTTTTAAAAATGTGACTTTAGCAAGGAACAGTGTAGCTGCCTGAAGATGATCTTAGAACCGAAACATTTTGGAGCGATTTTAAATGTTTTAATCTACAAATATTATGTATGTGCATAAGTTGGTGTGCTAATTAAATTACTCTACGAAATGCACGGTGCAACGTTAAAGATATACATCAGACAGTTTCATCTTCAGCGAAAGAGTGCCTTTCGTCCTAAGGTCCCATTGTGCATTTTTGTGAAGATGTCAGGCCATTCAGTTTCACGTCTGTTGAAAACCAGAGACAACCACGTACTGTAATAACAGGAAACAATTAATTTTGCCACGTACTGTATTTATGAGATCCTTATGATGCGTTATGACGCACAGATACAGCACTGCCGCCAATTTTAGTGGAAATGTCCGCATTTGTTGCTAGGCGGAGTAAAAAGAAATGGCAACTTTGGCTACGGGTCTTTAAAAGTTTGAAGACTTTCTGCTTTACACGTTACAACACTTTTAAAAACCAAAAAAAGTAATGTGCAGAGTAATTCCGAAAGGAGGGAACACTTTGTCTTGTTCGTAACGAAGTAACCAGTGAGCACATAACGACATATTTTTCAATAGTTAGATTCTCAAAATATGACTGTAAGGAACATTACCTTTGAGAACTTTCCTCAAAACGGATCCACATAACCTAATTCTAGACTCATCTGTCACTTCTTTAATCACGCAAATGTGCGATCTTCGTTTTGAATTACACTATAATTATTGGACAACACACATGGCAACTGCTTGACGCTTCGCGCAACTTCATACGCACTCTTTAACGTCCGGAATACCGTATGCAGGCCTCGATATATAACGCGGAATTTTACAGAATTTTAAAAATTCGATTCTTACCTCATATAATACATTCCACGCCTCCACCACAAATATCAGGTTGTTAAATATGTCTAAGGAAGCAATCAAATACGTTCCGGGAAATAAATTAACCCCACAAATGGATTCAACATGCATAATGTCTTGTTATTTAAGGTTGCAGCAACAACAGTCAATGTACAGTACTGCCACTGCCCCATGAAAACTTTATAAGTTCACTGTTGAAATAAATTATAAATAATGGCCGACGATCTGATGCAGAGGAATCGAAGCCGCTAACATTTTCTGAAGTGAAAACTGGTAAATGACTTACAAAAAATTCTACGTCCGTCCGTTCGTCCGTTACAGCAGAACGGCGAACATCGTGGAAGAGAGCAGTGTTTCTGACTTGTTTAATACTACTTTATTACCGAATTTACCATTAAGTCTGGCTCTCATTTTCAATCTAAGCCCAAATGAAATCTTTTGTTATAAATAATTAGATAAATTTTAATCCACTAAAATACTTTAACCTCAGTGTTGTGAAGACGGTATTCTCTCGTTTGTAATGGCCAGCAAAAACACATATAATATATATATATATCAATACAGACGCCAGAGACTTTTTGCCCTATTTAATGTGTCATACCGATTTATAAGTTTTTCATAACTGCGTGTTTTGTCCTGCAGAAGATGTTTTGCATTTTTGTTTATAACACAAATTCTTAGCTTGATGACCAACAAAACCAATCAATTTTCTTTATCATCGACAAGAACATTGGAGATTTTTTAAAAATAGTTTATCCCCTAAGGAACATTGGCCGATATTATGCAATGAGACACAACAACCAGAACTTTGTTTACAAATAATGTAGCAAAAAATAAATTGCAGCAACCGATTAGTTTCGTATAAATGAGACTGTGGCAATGGAGGATAGATTTGTTTCGTACTGTACGTTTTTGTCTCATCAGCAGCTGCCAGGACTTGAATCTATTCACAAACTGCAACAATGAGAAGACATTTCTCCGGTCTGAACAGTTCTGAATAAAACAAACTTTGTTAAAGATTAAATCGATACCACGTCCACCAAAGTTTTCTTATTCCATTGTGCCGAAATAAACTTCACAAACGCCCTACTTCTGAATTAGACCGTGAAACCACACGCCATTGTAGCCACTCCCTGCAGTAAATGCCACACTTCTTCAGTACTTGGATAAAATTTTGTTTTCTCACTGTTTTGTAATTCCTCATGGGTTAAGACAATGAGTAGCCTGGAAATTGGTACTGCCAACTACAATACATAATTTCGCAGAATAAAAAAAATATAACTTCAGTAGTTTCTACAGCGTCGCTAAGTAAATCTACCCTTCATTCAAAATCACGTAGTGCCTAAACTGTGGTTTTCAGTTGTGGGACTCAAATATAAACGTACAATGATGTATCAGTCAAACACAACAAAAACTTTATTATGTTTATTATTGTATTAGGGCGACACGTTTAGATTCTTATAGAATCATCCTCAGGCCCTTCTAAGAATAAAGATCCTTACTTAGCAACGTTTAAAATGCGCTGTGGGATCCCAAAGCAGTTTAAACATTGCTAGGTAAGGATCTGTATTCTTAGAAGGGTCTGAGGATGATTCTATAAGAATCGAAACATGTCGCCCTAATACAACAATAAACATAAAAAAGTTTTTGTTGTGTTTGACTGATACATCATTGTATATTTATATATGTGTTAAACACTTCGGGATGGCAAACATTAAAAAAAATTAAATAAATGTGGGACTCAAGCCAAGAAGGCTCGAGTTTTCTGGGAGGTTACACCATGTCGACTGGTAATAGTTACCAAGCTTTCGAAGGATTGTCCTGCCTTCATCTTCAGGGTCCGGCAGTCCGAACTCTTCTTGGGGCTTTGGACTTTGAAGATGTTCATACGAAACTTCGATAATCATTCACAAGTCGACATGATTTCGTATCATAGACGAAACTTCAGCAACACCGCTGCGTAAACCGCAAATCTGGAACTGAAATCCTGTAAAATTCACGAAATCTTACTGGCGTTCGATATTCTGACTTCTCTCGAGGCAAGATCGGGAAAAGTGTCCGTGTAGAAACGTCGTGCGTCACTCTTTTCCTGCTATGGACGATGTTATTTGAATGCGCCGAACGCGCCGAATTACAGCGCCTTCTCTGGCCAATTTTATTGCAGTCTTCTTAACCTCAATATAAATCAAAATGGATGCTTTCTTTCCCCATGTTTTTACAAGTCTTAGGACATCAGTATATACCAACTTAAAGACTTCGAACAAACCTAGTAAAAATACATTTAACTTAGTACTAGACATGTGACTCCCAATGATACAGAATAAAAGAGAGACGGCATGGCATCGAAGTTGCTCGTTTCTAATATAAAGAGATTTATAGAAACATATTAAATAGTTTTCGTGCAGGAGACATATATTCGACTGTGGAAAATTCGACTGCTCCCACAAAAGTTATTTTACACAATACATTTCTGTTTTTCTCACCAGCGTTCATTTTTGCGCGTCTCCCTAGACATTACCTTCTCAGTTTATTAGGTCAGTTTACCTTCCAACTCAAACATTTATTGTGGTGGTAAAATTTACAAGAATCTAGTAACATTACGCTGCTAATGATCAAGCAGCAAGATGAAGTAACACAAAATACAGAATACACAGACTCTTACCCGTGCTGCTCGAATGGCTGCAGTTTTCTCGTTAAGATTCCGACGTAAATTTGGCCTGTGTATTGTTCTTCTAAAGCACGAACCGTCTGGAAGGTCGTCGTACTCTTCTGAAAGCAGAAGGCAGGATTTAATCTGTAGCAATAAGAAGTCAAATCACACCACTGCTTAAATCAGCCTAGAGCAGTACACAGGCAAATAACGCACTGACATGTCAGTGTGTTAGTCATAGCAGATATCCATCGAAATGGCGGCATAATTTTGAAAGAAGATCTGCTTTAACTAATATGAATAAGTTGGTCCTATGTTTAGATAAAAATTGTCATAAAATACCTGAGAAGAACAGGGACAATAGCGTTCACTGCATTTTTGGTGAAGTTGTCTCTGTCTTCGGTTACATTAAGTACAATTTGGATGAATAATTTTACGTTCAGATATTTATATTCAGCATGTTAATAGGCCTAAAGATAAGAAATTATCGAGAGAGCTGACAGGAAAAAAACCCAAACTATTACATATTACACTTTGGTGTCCTGAAATATGCAATTGTTTTTTAAGAAATATTTTTTACCACATACAAAGACAATGTTGTGGCAACACAAAACTTTTCCTTAGTTTTCGTTTCGATGGACATATCTGTTAAATTTAATATATTCGGAATCCGAAACTCATTAGTTCATAAAAATAAGAATACTTGCAATAAGAGGTACTTAGGACAACACAAGTATGCAAGAGTAAAGTATTTTAATTTAAAAGAGGGCATCACGAAGTGCTCTAACGCAATAAAAACAAATTGATTAATACACGTCAGTACAACAAATGTTTATTAGAGTATATAGGCTACATGTTTCGACCTGGTAACAGGTCATCATCAGGCCTTCAGCCAAGTAAGTCTCAGATGCTGTTTTAGATATTGGGATCCCAATATTTACATTTGCGGATGTACATAAAATATGATACTGGATAAAATATGACACGTATGATGTCCAGTTAAAACAAGTTAAAACATGAGTAGATATTTGACGCTTTGAATAGGTTTTTCATCCTAAGATTGCTCACTGGATATGGTTGTTACTGTACATTCATTTGGTCTGTAGGACTTGTGTAGCAACAGCCTGTCATGTTAGTCCGTGTTGTCCAAAGTATTTCAATTGATGGTCAGGTGTGGCTTCTAATATTCACTTTGGACAACACGGACTACCATGAGAGGCTATTACTACACAAGTCCTGCCGACCGAGTGACTGTACAGTAACAACCATATCCAGTGAGCAATCTTAGGATGAAAAACCTATTCAAAGCGTCAAATATTTACTCATGTTTTAACTTGTTTTAACTGGACATCATACGTTTCA
>Ga0131853_10011143_pt1 | contig 16438 bp, 21 predicted proteins | sample TergutLab28metaG_FD_92764 | JGI IMG/M metagenome (GOLD analysis project Ga0131853, IMG submission 92764) | Labiotermes labralis P1 segment gut microbial communities from Petit-Saut dam, French Guiana - Lab288 P1 (version 2) (version 2) | ecosystem: Host-associated > Arthropoda: Insects >...
CATTTTGAACTAGCAAGAAATTCTTGCTAGTTGTCTCTGGAAATAATTCCTTATCTTTAAAAATACCCTCTATATGTTGACTAATATTCTGCCTTGTTGTGTCATATATTTCTGCAATTTGATGACGGGTTAACCATATATCTTCATCTGAAAATCGAACAGATACCTTGGTTACTCCATTTTCATCTTGATATAAAATCAATTTATTTTCATTCATCATAACCATCCTCCCTAATGAAAAGTAATTACAAATTTACTGTGACACAAGAGCTACATTTTTCTGAAATTGATTTATTGGCTCAAATCAATATTCACACTTTCTATCTGATGTTTACATCAACAATTACTTCTGCAATCAAAACTATCCATCCTTAATACATTTGCTTTTTTCGAATCACTAAGAAAAACGCTACTATCATGAGCATACCATAGAAAAACACCCAAGCAAATTCCAAATAGAAAACCTTAGGTAGTGATTGTACTGTATCTTCAATACCTAACATTCTCAAAATTATATGAACAGGTGGCACAAACCTACTCTAATAGTTTTATTTTAATATATTTATCGATCATTGGCACAGCTGTCAATGAAAGAAGAAGAACTCCAAAAACACTATACCAAGTCTGATTTCTATTTTTTACAATATCTCTTGTAAACATAGTACTCAATACAATCGCTAAAAAGCTCAATTGTAAAAGGAATATGATGAGGCATGACTTCCGGTACATAGCTAATTTTCAAATCTTGCGCTTTTTCAATGATTCCATTATCTGCTTTCATTAATCCACTAATCATTTTTAATAATGTGCTTTTACCGAAACCATTCTCACCAATGACGGCTACAATTTAATTTGCAGCAATTGAAACAGAACTTTTTTCGAAAACAACATTCCCATTCTAATGTTTTTCAATATCTTTCAACTCAATAATAGTTTGCATACTAAAGTACCATACCTTTACACTTTATAAACTCCATTATAATAGATTTATATGTTCAGATCATCTCTCAAACCAATTTTTTCTGTAAGCCTTTCCCCATTCCATCATAGCTTCTATGATAGGCTTCAAGCTTAAACCCAGTTCAGTCAGGGAGTATTCAACTCGAGGAGGAACCTCTGCAAAAATCTCACGACTGATAAGTCCGCTAGATTCCATGGAACGAAGGTTTTGAGTCAATACTTTTTGAGATATGCCAGGCAATGCTTTTCTCAGTGTACTAAAACGTTGCGTGCCTTCAAATAGTATTTCCCCGATAATAAGTGCTTTCCACTTATTATCTATAAGAGATAAAGTAATTTGTACGGGACATGATGGTAATTCTTTTTTCATATAAACCTCCAATGGTTTCATTTTGGTAACTACAGCACAATTAAGTGCCTACTTTACAGAGTATCCTTGCATTCTAATATATACTTATTACAAAGAAATTACAATACACGGAGGTAAATCAATGAAAGATTTAATCATTAAAAATGTAGCCGATCTTAAAGCCATCGTCCAAGAAAAACCTGATACTACATTTTATATAAAGCCAGTTATTGCTAGTAAAGATGTAGATACCTGTGCGATCAACTTTATGGAAATCCCACCTGGCAAGCACGCCTGGCCCTATCATTATCACGACCAAAGTGAAGAAATATTTTACATCATCAGCGGACAAGGGAAGCTACGCAGCTTCTATGGGGAAAAGGATGTAAAGTCTGGAGATGTGCTTTGTTTCCCTACTGGGGAAAAGGGCGGACATTTGATATTTAATACATCAGAAACCGAACCACTTGTCTATATTGACTTTGAGGCTAAAGCAAGCAAGACAGACATTGTAACTTTGCCGGATGAGGGAAAATTTGACCTTATCGGAAACCATCTGGATTGGACTGAGGTAGACATGCCAAAAAGCTGATAATAACTAATATTAAATACGCAATTAATGAAATTACAGAAGAAAACGCTCTCCATCTGGCTAACGCCGTTAATAAAAAAACTAGCTCGTTAATTAAACTGCTATAACGAGCTAGTTTATCAATCTATGCGAGATAATCTATGAACTACGTTGGCATAACGTTTATAGAAAACCAAAGATAATACGACATTACTAACAAATAAGCTAATAAACACACCGCTCATCCCTAGCCCTAACCAATAAATCGAGCCGATCATTAGCAAAAAAGCCACACTATTAACAACAGCAGTCCCAACCAAAACATACATACTACTCCCAATCGCTTGCAGTGCCGACTTATATACAGTATGAACAGGACTGAACATATTCGCTAAGATAATAAACAGCAAAATCCCGCTACTATAAATAACTAAACCATTATCATTAGTTATGAGTGCAGTAACCTCACTTCGAAAATAAACTGCTAATAAACTTAAAATTAGTGTAAACATTAAAGTCAAGCTCAATCCAACTTGCGGAATTCGCCTTATATCTCTCATTTTTTTCGCTGCATAACGCTCACTCACCAATGTTAAAACAGCTGTTGAATACATATGCATCGGTATTAACACAACTGCTAATATTTGTGATACCAAGATGTACCCTGCCAACTCTAAATCGCCCATCCGTGCTATAACTACCTCAATTGCAATGATGATTACTCCGCCCTCCAGCACTTCTTGACCTAGCAATGCCCAGCTCTTTTGGATAATAAATTTCATATCATGAATATACTGCCCTACCTGCTTAATATAAATCTTTAAATGCTCTTTACTAGCATAAATATAAATGAATAAATTAAGACATAAAGAAAGCACGCTAGCAATTGCCACACCTTTGACCCCTAAACGCGGAAAGCCAAAATTGCCAAAAATGAATAAGTAATTGAATACTACATTCATAATCGCTGCAGCCGTTGAACCAATAAATATCCATTTTGTCTTTTTAACAACTTTAAAGTAGGTAGAAAATGTGAACAACAATAATTGCAAGAGAACTGCCACACTCATAATGGAGAGATATTGCATTCCATCCTTTAAGATAGCTCCTTCAAATCCATAAACTAGGCTTAAAATAGGCTTTTGTAATATGAGTAATATTAACATCAGCAAAGCACCAATTATAATGTTTAAAAAAATTGAAGCAATAAATAAACTTCGAAAAGCTAAAGTATCGCTTGATCCGATCTTACGTGAACCATAAATATTAAAAGAGATTGCCAAAGCCCCTAGTACACCTGCTATTACAAATAAAAAATTAATAAGCGTTCCAACAGCTGCGTATGCTTCTAGTGATATTCTGCCAATCATTGCTTGATCAATTAACTGCATCACCATCATTGAAACTGCATTCAATACTAAAGGCAATGCTAGGTGATTAATATCTTTAACGTATCTTAAATACGCTAGCCTCATTCTCAAGAACTTCATGATTGCTCAAGTGATTTGGTAGGTTGAAGCCCTGATTTTACTAATGCTGCTCTCCAGCTTCCAAAACGTCGTCTAATTGTACACCCTTGCTTAACCTCTACATATTTTGGGATACGCCCCAGTTTACATTTTTCTTCTCTCAAAATATTTAAAAGTTCTTCATCTGTATACATGCTTTCTTTTCCAAATGGCTTTAATTCAAGTTTATTAAGCGCTTTCTTCCAACTACCAAAACGACGTAGAATCGTTTTATACACTTCCATCTCCGTTACTCTCGGCGTACGTCCAAACTCAGTAGCTTTTTGCTGGATCAAATCTAGTAATTCTTGATCTGTATATCTTGCCAATGTAATCATTCCATTCTTTAAAGATTTTTTAAATACTATTCCAGAACTTTCAAGCTAGGATCTCTATTATCATAACATCAACAGCTTTTTATTGTTAGCGCTTTGTTTCTAAAAATTATCATTATATCTCGAAATTTGTGATAAGCTTAAAGTAAGGACTTTTGAAAGAAAGAAGGTTCATTAAATGAGAAATATTCTTGTATTTGGTGGCACACGCTATTTTGGTAAGCGTCTTGTTGAAAAGTTAATCGCTAATGGTGATCAAGTGACGATTGCTACGCGTGGTGAGTCACGAGACGATTTTGGTAATCAAGTTAAACGAGTGATTGTTGATCGTACAAAGCAAGCTGAACTGGCAGAGGCTTTTTTATCGAAAAAAGATTGGGATATCATTTATGATAATATCTGCTACTCTCCAAAAGAAGCACAGGCTTTAATTGAAATTTTTACGAATAAGGTTACAAAAGTTATTTTTACTTCTACTATGTCAACTTATCCTGTTATGAAAGCTGCACTGACGGAACAAGGCTTCGATCCTTACACATATACTTATCAAATGATCGGTAGAGAAGACGCTAATTATGATGAAGTAAAGCGCCAAGCAGAAGCTGTCTATTTCCAGGCTGCTCCTTTCCTGGTAACAGCTGTCCGCTTCCCAATTGTATTAGGTGAAGATGATTATACGAAGCGATTGCACTTCCATATTGATCGAATTAAAAATCGATTGCCGATTGGCTTTCCAACACTAACTGCTGATATTTCATTTATTTCTTCAAAAGAAGCAGCAGACTTTCTATTTTGGTTAGGCAATACAAATGTCACTGGCCCAATTAATGCCTGCTCAAATGAGGATATTTCATTGAAGTGGTTAATTCAATTGATTGAGCAAGAAATTGGGCAACAAGCCATTATCTCAAATGAAATTACAGAAGAAAACGCTTCTCCATTCGGTATTCCACAAACTTGGTCACTCAGTAATGCACGAGCTAAAAATTTAGGCTTTCCTTTTGAAAAATTAACTGACTGGTTAGTGCCATTAATAAAAAAACTAGCTCAATGAGCTAGTTTTTTTCAGCGTGATATATGTAATTCCATATATTTACTAATAGATACCACATCGAAATTGCAAGCTTAGCCTCACTGCAATTGATGCACCTGCCGCAAAAACTTCTTAGACTTCAAATATAATCCCGAGTTTTTCTCCAAATACAAATCCAGCACAATCCGAATCTCATTCTTGGTTTCCACAGAAATCGAAATTTCCCCTAATCTTGAAATATCAATCATCTGAAATAAACGCAATAATTTAATAGCTTTCTGCGAAATACTAATTTTATGTGGATCAATCCATAAACACTTCCGACACAACAAACCACCTTCTTGCATCGAAAAAGCGTAGTGAGTGGAAACTTCTCCACAATTTACACACTGACTAAGTTCTGGTGCAATCCCTAACAACGAAATCATTTTAACTTCAAATATCTGCAAAATCACTTCAGGATCATAACCTTCAGCTAAATAATGAAAAATTTGCAAACATGACTCATAGAGAGGCACATTCGGCTGCCTCTCTATCGTAATTCGGTCAATACATTCAGCAATATAAGTCACGTATGCCAATAAAACAATATCTTCATGGATCGCGCGAAAGTGCTGGGTGATTTCCCCTTGTTGTAAAGTCCCCATTCCGCTACCAATATGAAACAGATAGTGACCTTGCGTAAAAATTTGTGATACACTTGCCAATTTGCTAACCGGCTTTTTGGCACCACGTGCCATTAGACTAGTTTTTCCTAATTCTTTTGAAAAAACCGTAATAATTTTGGATGTCTCCCCATAATCAATTGCCCGAATGACAATTCCTTCACATTTTGCTAACAACTCTCCCACCACTTCTTAGGTGCAAAATCAAGCGTTTAGCTCCGAGCTGTAAGACGGAATTATTTTGGAGCCATGCCCTTTGGCTCTAAAATAATTCCGTCTTACAGCCGAAGGAGCTGCTTGATTTTGCCCGATTTCACAATAAGTTAACATTAATTAAACGCTTATTTCTGCATTTTGTATTTGATTTTCTTTTTCCAACGCTTTATACAGCAAATAAGTTTCAATATTTCCGGTTTGGCAAAATAAACTCCATGTTAATTCTTGCATGAATTAACCCCACCTTATCAAAATTTTCTCCATCTGCTAGTTAGTATTTCTTTGTTGCTTAAAAATATCGCTGACAATTTGTGGACATTGTCTCAAACCTGCATGAATAGCTTCAATCTTAACTTAATAATCGTCATCACGAAAGCCAATATCACGAAGCTGACCCATCTTATTGCGCCAATCTTTTTGCACTTTTGCCCATAATTCTAAGTACACTTTATTGCCAAGCAAATTTTCAATATCAACCCGCGCTCGTTGCCCAATTTCTTTAAGCATCGAACCTCTTTTACCAATAATAATGCCTTTTTGTGAATCACGCTCCACAATAATGGTCGCCATAATATGTATGGTACTGGAATTTTCACGTTTCTCCAATTTATCCATCACAACTGCAATCGAATGCGGAATTTCTTCTCGTGTTAAATGTAATGCTTTCTCACGGATCAATTCACAAATAATAAACCGCTCCGGGTGATCTGTTACTTGATCAGCTGGATAATATTGTGGACCTTCCGGCAAATACTTTTTAACTGTCTGGGTTAAGCGATCCACATTATTACCTTCCAATGAAGAAATCGGAATAATTTCTGCAAAATCCAACTTATCTTTGTAAGATTCAATCTTTTCTAAAAGTTGGTCAGGATGAATTAAATCAATTTTGTTAATGACTAAAAAGATAGGTGTTGTTGATTTTTTTAATTTTTCAACAATGAACTGCTCGTCCTTACCAAAGTTTTCAGCAGCATTCACCATGAACAAAATGACATCTACTTCTTGTAAAGCATTCATAGCTGCTTTCATCATGAAGTCACCCAGTTTAGAATTAGGTGTGTGAATACCTGGTGTGTCAATGAAAACAACTTGAGCATCGTCTGTTGTTAAAACACCTTGCACTTTGTTGCGTGTTGTTTGTGGCTTATCGCTCATAATGGCAATTTTTTGTCCGATAATCCGATTGAGAAACGTAGACTTCCCGACATTGGGACGACCAATTATTGAAACAAACCCTGAACGAAATTCCTCACTCATTTTTGTAAATCCTCCATATTAAAAGCTCCAGGTAATAATTCAGCTACTGTAAGTACTTCTACATCACCTTGCAAATTTGTTAAAATTACTTCCATATCAGCAGAACAAAGCTCTGAAATAACTTGCCGACAAGCACCGCATGGTGGCACGGGGCGATCCGTGTCCGCTACAACAGCTAATTTGGCAAACTTTGTTGTACCTTGTGCTATGGCACTAAACAAAGCTGTTCTTTCACCGCAATTTGTCATAGAGTAAGCAGCATTTTCGATATTACAGCCATGATAAATTGTGCCATCCTCAGCTAATAAGGCTGCACCCACTTTAAATTTTGAATAAGGTACATAAGCCTTTAGTTGTGCTTTTTTTGCTTCTTCAATTAGCACTTCATTAGATACCATTTGCATATCTCCCCTTCTTAGCCTAGGTGCAATTTGGAGCGTTTAAAAGCGTAGTAATAAGATGAAATTTTTTATGATGCCTGCATCATAAAATAATTTTAGCTTATTACGTAGCTTTTGCTCCAAATTGCCCGATTTCACACTTTTTTACCGTATCAATCCATACTCATCTAATAATGTTGTCTGTCTTGCAAACATTGATCTTTCTTGCTCGGCATCTATATGATCATAACCTAACAAATGTAAAAAACCATGAACAAGTAAAAAGCCTAATTCCCTTTCAAATGAATGCGCATACGCTTCTGCTTGTTCCTTAATTTTATCAACTGAAATAATAATATCACCTAGAATTAATGGCATTTCCTCATCTAAAACAACTTCAATTTCCTCTTCATGCACTTCTTCCATTGCAAAAGATAACACATCTGTAGGCGTATCTTTCCCACGATACTCATTGTTCAATGTCTGAATGGCGTCATTGGTAACGAAGGAAACGGAAACCTCTGCTCCTGCGTCTACTGTTTCTTTTGTGGCAACAAACTGAATTAAATGATCTACAAGTGAAAGCTGTTTCTCAGTTAATATTTCAGTTTCATCAACGATATCTACGATTAGGTGTTGCATCGGTTCCTCCGATCAAATATTTATTACTTTCATCATACCAGTTTTATTGGAATAAAAAAAGAAATTGCTTTGAAAATCATACTTTTCAGAAATAAGTATAAATTTTGACATTCCTAGACAAAATAAAATACGCTATCACTGAAACCATAGCGTATTTTTCTCATTATTTCGTCAAGTATCATACTTTATTCCATCTGCTGCTTTTCATAAGCCGAGATAATTCTCGCTACTAGCGGATGACGAACAACATCGCTTTCGTCCAAATAAGCAAAATGAATGCCACGTACATTTTGCAAAATGGATTCCGCTTCCATCAACCCGGACCTTGCGCCACGCGGTAAATCAATTTGTGTTTTATCACCTGTCACAATCATTTTCGATCCAAAACCTAAACGGGTTAAAAACATTTTCATTTGTGCAGTCGTTGTATTCTGCGCTTCATCTAAAATGACAAACGCATCATTCAATGTGCGCCCACGCATATAAGCAAGCGGCGCAATTTCAATGACACCTCGCTCAATTAGCTTATCTGTATACTCTGCCCCCAAAATATCATGCAACGCATCATATAGTGGACGCAAATATGGATCAACTTTTTCTTTCAAATCACCTGGTAAAAACCCAAGACTCTCACCTGCCTCAACAGCAGGTCTCGTTAAAATAATTTTCTTCACTTGATTCGCTTTCAAAGCGGTTACTGCCATCACAACAGCTAAATAAGTTTTCCCTGTTCCAGCAGGACCAATTCCAAATACCATATCATTATTTCGAATGCCTTGAATATATTGCTGCTGACCAATTGTTTTCACACGAATACTAATATTTTTAGTATTTTTAATTAGCTCCTCATCAAACATTGATGCGAAATATTCTAGCATTCCTTTATCATAAAGCCCGATTGCGTAAATAATTTCACGTGAGCCGATCTTGATTCCTTTTTGAATTAACTGTAGTAAAGCATGAATAACAGCCTCCGCTTTTACCAGATTAGCTTCTGCCCCGGTAATATGGATGCTCTCACCACGTGATGTCACTTGAACATTCAATTCACTTTCCAAAGCCTTCAAGTGCGCATCTTGAACGCCAAACAAGGCAATTGCTTCCTCGGTTCCGTTCAATTTAATATCCATTGTTTTCACATTTTCCAATCGATAACCTCCAAAATTGATCTCATAAAGTAATCCAATAACGCTGGACGATATTACCATCCGCTTCAAGAACATCATTATCTAGTTTACCACCATTAGCAATAACTACTTTCACTGAAGCAACATTATCTTTATCACAACAAATTAAAATTTTATCAAGATGAAGTTCTTTAGCTTTTAACAAAGCTAAACGCAGCATTTCTTGAGCATAGCCTTTTCTACGTTCTGACTTTCTGACACTATAACCAATATGACCACCAAAGTGAAATAGATGATCATTCAGCTTATGACGAATATCAATCATTCCTACAATATGATTATCAGACTTCCGTATACATAAAAACGCAGAAGCGGGAACAAGACCTTCACGAACTGTTTCTTCTACGCTATTATCCCGTACTACAGAAAGCCATTCTTCCGGTGATTCTGCAATACGCAAACCACCGGTGCCATGCATACTTTCTGTATTATCTAAAAACTCACTTCTATACAGCCATATATCAGCTGAATATTGTAATGACGGTGTAACTAAAATCAACTCATCCACATGACATCAATCCTTCAACATATTACACTTATTATAACGACTAGCTACTTGATTTACAATATAATGCTCTCAATCAAACCTTGTAACCGACGAGTACTTCTAATATCAGCCTCAAAAGTATAGATAAGTGTTTCAGAAGGAATGTAACCATGTTTAATATACAGACTCATCTTCTCATTCATTTTTTGCACATAATTGGGTTGACCCAGTGCACCGAAATGTTCCCAGAGAATCAGCTTTCCGTTGGAAGGCTTTTTGATTGTAAAATCAGGGTATTTCTTTTGAGAGCCTAAAGTAATGGCGGCATCATAGCGATAGGGAATGTCATAGGATTCCAAATGATTCGTAATGAGCATTTCTGATTTTGACCTGACTGGTGTACCGCTATTTGAAAAATAGATCAGATCTTCTGGTCGATAGGGATTTTTTTCATAAGGCTCTGCTGCCCAACCATCTGTAGATTGATGGAAGAAATAAGAATTTGGTACTTCTTGATATGAAGTGGGAAGAGTGCGGATAAGTTCTTCGGATGTAGCATCATCAAGCTTACTGATACAACGTAAAATAATAGGAATGTTGTGGTTTAGTTGCTTTTGTCGAGCAATTAAATATTTTTTTCGGCAAAGTGTACGGATAAGTGCAATGTTTTTTGTAATTCCGATTTCCCTCTCATTAGTATAATGGTAGTAGCACGCTCCTTTTTTAACCAGACGCCCTGCCGGTAGTGTTTGGAGCTCTTCATTAATTTCATTTAATTCCTTTTGGTAATTTTTTAATTCGATTATCATGCTATTCATAACATCTCCCGTTGATACAAAGTATATACAATAATATCATAATAAGTCGAAAATAAATAGTCCTTAGCTCATTATCGGTTTTTTTCTCCGAAAATGTGATAGTTAGATTTTAGAGACTGTCGTATTAACAGCAGTTTGATACTAGCATTATCGTAAATCATGATCTTTTATCGATTTTACGATAGTGCTTTATCGCAAAAAGTATTTTTTCTATGCATTTACGATAGTTTGATGCCAACACTATCGTAAATCATGATTTTTTATCGATTTTACGATAATGTTTTATCGCAAAAAGTATTTTTTCTATGCATTTACGATAGTTTGATGCCAACACTATCGTAAATCATGATTTTTTATCGATTTTACGATAGTGTTTTATCGCAAAAAGCACTTTTTCTATGCATTTACGATAGTTTGATGCTAACACTATCGTAAATTATAATCTTTTATCGATTTTACGATAATGTTTTATCGCAAAAAGTATTTTTTCTACGCATTTACGATAGTTTGATGCTAACACTATCGTAAATCATAATTTTTGATCGATTTTACGATAGTGTTTTATCGTAAAAAGCACTTTTTCTATGCATTTATGGAAGTTTCAACCTTGCACTTCCGAAAATCATGATTTTCCCTTGATTTTATAACAAAATTATCTCATCCGAGCAATTTCTTCTATTGTCAAATTTTCTAAATCCAGCAACTCAGCATAAGGATCGCCTTTTATCCCTAACAGCTGTGCAAATGCAGACTCCGTTTTAATCCCAGACTGTTTCAGCCCAACCACCTGCTGCCTGAAACCTTCTCCAAACAATTGCAAACACCTGTATTCAATTATCATATGCCGATAAGCATTTTGACAAATAGTCGGTAAGTTTTGTGCAAAAATTTCAATTGGCATCTTATGAGAGAAATTAATCACAACATGAGCATCTCCTTTTGTAACTGAAAAGCCTTGATAATGAGAAAAGCTTTCTCTAACAATCTCCTCAAATCGGACAAAATCATCTGCTCTGCAAATAATATCTAAATCACTACCTTTTATATCAATACAAATAGGAACAGTGCCAACCAAAATCGGTTGAAACTGTTCTAAGATTTCAAATATTTTTAGTTCATTTAAAGTATCAAAAGCCTTTTTCTGCGTAACATTACCTTTTGCTAAATAATCAATTTTTAGAAAGTTTTTCATGATAATTAAAGTATAACACGGATAATAATTTCCTATCTATTTGACTGCCAACCTACGTCTTCAAAATCCTTATAAAATGATTTGCCTCTCTCAAAACATGATCTGCAAGCAATGGTACTATAATAGACTGTATTTTACATTCAGAAATACCTTTTACTCCGGCTGTTTTGAAATCTTTTAACTTCATTGTTTCCTCTAAAGTTTTATTTGTAACTGCAAATATTGTTGCATCAGTAGCAGCAGTTGCTTGTTCTAATAAATCGTTATAAATCTTGGCAAAATTATTTGAAGTTTCTACTAATTTATTTTCCGTAGGATCTAACAATCCCCTTATAAATAGAACATGCTCCATCATAATTTGATCCCAAAAGATTTCCTGTTCTCTTATATCTAAAGTTTTTAAACTTTTACCACTCTCAAGTGCCAATACATATTTTTTATATAGCTCAGCCTCACGTAATATATGTTTCACAAGCAATGGATAGTTCGTTGTAAACATATGGCATGATAACATAGAATTTAAAACTTGTGTTTTAAAGGCAATCAAGCCATCTAAACAAATCAGTACATTTTCATTAATTTGCTTTACTTCTGTAACCATTCGAGAAGTTACATGAAAATGATCCATATGGACTAAATTTAACTCCAGGGCTGTTATATTCTGATTGATCGCAATGCCAGTAAGATTTTGTGTTTTTTCTTCAGCATTATATGTAAAATCTGTAACAATTTCTCCGGATTTTAATACAGGCTCACTAATTATTCCCTGACTTAAAGTAACTGCCTGGTATAAAATTGCTTCAAAATGCACTTTATAATGATCTGCTGTCTGTGCAAAATCTTTATCCCTTGGCGTAAAACCCGCTTCCAAAAATATTGAATGCTCTTTCATAATTCTTGAAAAAAACAAATGTAGTTCAAGTGATTCTATCACATATTCTCGTTCACTTAACATAAGTCCACCTCCACTTTATCATATACTGATAAGATTAAATTAATTGTATTACTCTTCCATCACACCTTGGGCAATATTTTCAATTACTTCAAAATGAACTACCATTTTCAACTTATCCTTTGTCACCTCCTTTTTCAAAACATTCTCCTTGATAATCTTTGCATCATAAGGCATACCTTTTAAAGCATCGATCCGAGCATTATCACGAGCAAGCATTTCTGCTTCTTCAAGACTTAATTTCCTTTTGGAACTCGTTACCTCATTTGTGGTTTTCTTCGTGATACCAATTGGCAACTGCCACTTCCACACATGCAAATAAGTTGTATAGCTCTCCGTTTGACTTTTCTTATAATTAGGCTTAGAAAATCCCCAAATCGGCATTTTTCCACCAAATAAAGCTAGTTGATATTGATTTTGCCCTTTCCCAGTAAGCTGCGTAAAAGTTGTCTTAAGTGGCACTTCACTTTTCGTTTCATACCAAGTCTCACCAAGAATTGTGCCTTTTGCTCCGGCATAAGTTGTTTCTTTCTCCGAGTTCCCAATTTGACCAGAAACTAATAGATCACCTTTCTCCACTAATTGATTCTCTTTCACGACTAATTGCCCCGACTCAACATAAGGTTCAATAATATAAGCCTTCTTAGCAGCAACAATTGAAGAATAAAACACATCTGCATCATGATCCGGCTGTTTTTTTTCAACAACTTTCAACTGATAAATCGAACCACGAACCTCAACACCAACCCAAGTCACATTAGGGATTTTGTTCGTAATCTCCTTTTGAACATGATCAACATTACCTGTTAAAAAATTAAATTTCCCAGTTTTCACATCTAACTTGTCCAATTCTTTGCGAATCTTTTGTTCTGTTTCAATGCTAGCCCCTTCAATTTTAATGCTCCAAACAATATTCGACAGAATAAAAATAATCACAATAAACGCTGCAACACCAAAAGTTAGCCCTTGATAAGTACGTAATTTTTTAATGAAAAAAGGTAATCCTCGCCTTTCGCCAAAGTATATTTTTACTTGTGAGCGGCGAGCAACCTCACGCAACAAACGAACATCTTTTAATTGCATTTCAAATAAAATCGTTTTCTTATCCACTCTTTTCATGTACTGAATCAATATTTTTTTCCGTGTCAATTGATTCACAAAGCGAACTGCATCTGTACCTCTGACCTCTACTTCGACTGTACCTGTTAGTCTACTCAACCAAGCATTCTTCATTTTTCCTTTATCACCTCATCTATATGAATGACCTGCTCAATTTCTCCTTGCAGCAAAATTTCATCAGGAAGCATCATTTTTAAAACAAAGCCCTTTCCTTTTACAAGCAATTGCCCTTGCTTCAATTGCAAACGCAATTCCGAATCAGAAAAAGTTAAAACACCGCGATGATTTTCAATATAAATATGAATCTTCCCAATCATCGTAATCCGAGGCAAGTCCAAAGTAATGTCCTGTGGCAGATCGAATACTTCCGTAAATACCTTTTTAGCACGACCTAAAAAGCGATAAGCCATAAAAAAAGAACCTCCCCTCATTCAACTATATGAATGAAAGGAGGAATCCATGACCTACTACTTATTTTGATGATTCAAATCAATTTTCTTTTGTATAAAAATTATTCAACAGATGGTTTCAATTTAGTATTTGCATATGAGTAAGCAATTAAAAGCACAACAGCGCTGAAAGCAATATAATACCAAAATCTCATGCCGTTTTCGTTTTGAATGTTTTGAACCCAACCACATATAAAAATAATCAATGAACCAATCGTTGCAAGAACAGGAATTACATAACCACGCACATTGCTTGTGATTTCCCCACTCTTCCTTAGTCTCATCACTTGTACATACAGTACAATAAACAAAAGATACATGGTCACAATTGAAATTTCAGAAATATCTGATCCTGCTAACAACTCGAAAGACTCCACTATATAATGAATCACTAACCAGAGAGAAGCCATTACCACAGAGGTAAGTGTCGCTTTTGTTGGCGTATCATATTTAGCACTAATATGAGACAAAGCTTGATCAAACGGTAGCATGCCTTTTCTACCTAACGCATAAAGTCCTCGTGTGTGACCTAAAATAAGCCCATTCACTGTACCTAGAATCGAGATAATTACAAAAACTAAAAATACTTTAGCACCATAAGCACCAAAAACTTTTGTTGCTGCTGCAAAAACATACCCATTCCCTAATTCCACCATCTGCTCAGGACCGACTAACATACTTGCCCCAACGAAATAGAATACATAAGCACATAAAATAAACAGTGGTGCAATGATCAATGCTAAATATAAATTTCGCCGACTATTCTTAATTTCATGTGATAACCCAGTAGCCACGATCCAACCATCATAAGCAAAAACAACTGGAACCAATGCTGCAAGCCAAAAGAAATTACCATTGTCTGTCTGTGAACCTATCGATGATGTGAAATTAGGCTCGCCCCAAATCACACCAACAATCGCAAATAAAAACAGTGGCATTAATTTAATAATTGTTGCTGAATTTTGAAAAATTCCGGATGCCTTGGCACTAATATAATTCATTATATAAAAAATAATAATAACAATTACAGCAACCAGCATTTCATATTCAAATTTGTTAAAATCAAATAACATACCGATAAACATTCCTGAAACCCATGCCACAATAGCAATAATAGATGGAAAATAAATTAAATTCTGAAACCAGCCAAATACACAAGCTACTTTTTTCCCAACAAATTTTTCAGCATACGCAACAATGCCACCTTCTTTTTCCGTCCTAATTGACAATTCTGCAAGTGCTAAACTACCAAAAACAATTGCAATAGCTGCAATGGCAAAAGCTACAACCCCAAGCATTACATTACCATTCGTATACATGAGTACAGCGCTACTTTTAAAAAATATACCTGAACCTATGACAATTCCAACAATCATGCAAATAGACGTAAATAATCCAAATTTTTGTTTTGTTTGCATTAACTGACTCCTCCCCAATTAACAATTATAATTTCCTAATTATCTAAAAAATGCTACACTTTGTCAATAAAAAAATATTGTAAAAATTCAGAAATTTCTCACAAATATTCTTCTAGTAAATATTAAACGAGGCTATCCTGCTTTTTCCAGCAAGACAGCCCCGTCCGTATTTTTACGTTAACGAATCCGTTTTTTATAAGCTCGAGGCGGTCCTAATATTTCCGCCATCACTACTGCATATTGCAGATCAGAATAATCCACTTGAAAAGTTGATGCCGACTCCGATCTCGAAGTAAGCACTCTCTGATCTAATTTCCTCTCTGGCTTCACGATGTTTTGATAGCTTTCTTTTGCCTTCACTTGCCGTGCAACTGGTCTGGGTTCCACAACTGGTTCAGATGCTGTTGCTACAATAACCTGCTTTTCCTGTTCTTGTGACTGCTCTTCAAAGCCTTTGGATACATCTTCTAAAAGCTGCTTCCAGTCAAAGCCCTTCTTCGGTGCAGATTGCTGATCTGCATTTTCTTGACCCTGCTCTTCAGATTGATCTTTGTTTACTTTGGAAAAAAGGTTATAAATCACTGCACCAATGATAACCAGAATAAATATGTTTCCAGTAAATATATCTAAAATTGCTTCCATTAGAAAAACCTCCTATGGCTTTTCCCTATTTTTTGTTGTTATTTTTTTTATTAACTTCTGTTGTTGGTGATGATTGACCGATTGAACCTCTCATTTCAGTATCAGCTGTAATGTTTTGGATATTCATATAGTCCATCACACCGATATTACCACTCTTCAGTGCTACTGCCATTGCAATCGGTACCTCTGCTTCTGCTTCAACAACCTTTGCACGCATTTCTTCAACCTTCGCACGCATCTCTTGCTCTTGGGCAA
>Ga0131853_10011145_pt1 | contig 16437 bp, 13 predicted proteins | sample TergutLab28metaG_FD_92764 | JGI IMG/M metagenome (GOLD analysis project Ga0131853, IMG submission 92764) | Labiotermes labralis P1 segment gut microbial communities from Petit-Saut dam, French Guiana - Lab288 P1 (version 2) (version 2) | ecosystem: Host-associated > Arthropoda: Insects >...
CCGGCATGATAAGCTCAAGCACAATGCCCAAAACCCCGACTACTAGTAAAAAAATGCACAAATACAACATGTTAGCACCTCCATTTTAATGTGATTCATTCTCACGCATAATTAAGTACGAATTTCCTAAGAAAAAGTCTGTTACTTTTGCAAACTTTTTTACTCAACCGCTATTTTTGGTGGGGGTGTCATTTTTGGCTCACGAACTCCAACAACATCACCTTTTAAAACAGGGATTCGTATACTTCTGTTTGTTCCAAAATCTACAATGAAGCAGTCCTCGCCAACATCAGCAACTTTTCCAAAAAGTCCACCAGAAGTTATGATATTATCTCCTGTGCTTATTGCTGCTTGCATTTCTCTCATTTTCTTTTCACGTGTCCGTTGTGGGCGGAAAAAAATAAAATACATACCAACAAAAATTGCACCGTAAATTACAATCATTAAACCCCAGCTTAAACCTCCGGGTGCGGCTTCCGGTGGTGGTACATTTTGTACAACTGTTTCTACTACTGCTCCTGGCTCTGCGGATTCGGCACCTGCTCCTGGTGGGGCACCCATTATGCCCATGTCTGCAAGGAAAATAAGACCTCTTTCAAATATTGTCATAAGTGATCCTGTCATTAATGGTTCTCCATTCTATTTTGTACTTTTGTTTTTCAAATGTTATTATATTAGGTAATGCCATGTGACGCAACCAAAATATGTTTGACGTGTCTTAGATATATGAATAATATAAATTAAAACTTAAAGGAGAATAAAAATTGATAAGAAAATCCATCGAAATGTTTATTGGCAATACGCCACTTTTAGAAACAGTAAAATTTGCTGCAAAAAACAATTTAAAAAGCAATATCTTTGCAAAGCTTGAATATCTAAACCCCGGAGGAAGTGTAAAGGATAGACTATCCCTTGCAATGGTTAGTGACGCAGAAGAAAAAGGTTTAATAAATAAAGAAACAGTGCTAATTGAACCAACAAGCGGCAACACAGGTATTGGACTTGCATTAATTTCTGCTGCACGTGGATATAAATTAATACTAACTATGCCGGAAACAATGAGTATCGAAAGGCGTAAATTAATATCAGCCTATGGTGCAAAAATTATTTTAACCGAGGGCTCAAAAGGAATGAAAGGTGCAATAAAAAAAGCAGAAGAACTTGCGTCAGAAATTAAAAATTCATTTATCCCAAGTCAATTTGCAAATCCGGCAAATCCGCTTATGCATTACAAAACCACAGGTCCAGAAATTTGGGATGACTTAAATGGGAATGTTGACATATTTATTGCAGGAGTTGGCACAGGAGGTACGATAAGCGGAGTTGGTAAGTTTTTAAAAGAAAAAAATCCTAATATTAAAATAATAGCTGTCGAACCGGCAAACTCACCGGTACTTTCACAAGGGATAGCTGGCTTGCATAAGATACAAGGCATAGGTGCTGGTTTTGTTCCAGATACATTAAACACAAAAATATATGATGAGATAATAACCATAACAGATGAGGACGCAATTAATACAAGCCGTAATATTGCAAAAATAGAAGGGCTTCTTGTAGGTATATCATCAGGTGCGGCATTGTGTGCTGCAACAAAAATTGCTAAAAAAGAAAAAGAAAAAAATATCGTTGTAATTTTGCCGGACTCCGGTGAACGATATCTTTCAACAGAATTGTATGGTGATTAGTTTTGTATCTAATTAAATCAATAAGAAAACGTGACCCGGCAATAAAATCCTGGTTGGAAGTCTTTCTTTATCCGGGGCTTTGGGTTATGTTTTTCCATTTTTTTGCTCACTTTTTTTACAAAACAAAACTTTTTTTTATTGCAAGGTTTTTGTCACAAATGGCAAGGTTTATTACGGGCATAGAAATCCACCCTGGAGCAAAAATAGGTCGTGGGCTTTTTATTGACCACGGTATGGGTGTAGTTATTGGGGAAACATGTGAAATAGGCAATGATGTTTTAATTTATCATGAAGTTACCCTTGGTGCAGTAAAAAGTTATGATGGAAAGCGACATCCGACAATTGGGGATAATGTAATAATTGGAGCTGGTGCAAAAGTTCTTGGTGATATAAAAATCGCAAGTGGTACTAAAATTGGCGCAAATGCTGTTGTAATTAAATCAATTGAAAAACCAAGTATAGTTGTAACTGAACCAGCAAAAGTTTTAAAAGAATTATAAAGACATAAAAAGTTTGCAAAGCAAACTTTTAACAACCAGTCGTGAACGCTGAAACCAAAGGTTTCGGCAGGAAAATGCGAAGCAGTTTCCGGGCACATAAAAAACCTCGTGAAATTGCCACGAGGTTTTTTATGTGCCCGGAAACTAAAGTTTAAAATAAGAAACTAGTTGTTGCAACACTTCTGCTTGTGAGTTAAGTTCTTGACTTGCAGCAGCGGTTTCTTCTGAAACTGCTGAGTTTGATTGCACTACTTGTGAAATTTGACTAAGCCCAATTGTGATTTGCCTAATTGACTCTGCTTGGTCATTTGATGCGACAGAAATTTTGCTTATAATATCTAGCACTTTGTTTGCATTGTCCACAATTGTATCAAGTGATTTTGCTGTAGCCTTTGCAATGTCAGAGCCGGTTTCAACTGTTGAAATTGAGTTTGAAATAAGTTCTGTCGTTTCACTTGCGGCGGATTGACTTCTTGCAGCCAAGCTTCTTACTTCTTCTGCAACTACCGTAAAACCTCTGCCGTGCTCGCCTGCACGTGCAGCTTCAACAGCAGCATTTAAAGCAAGTAAGTTTGTTTGGAATGCAATATCTTGAATGTTTTTAATGATTTTTGAAATACTGTCGCTTGATTCTTTAATTTTATTCATTGCAACAAGTGTTTCTTTCATTGCTTCGTTACCTTCTTTTGCATTTTCTGTTGACATGCTTGAAAGGTTGTTTGCTTCACTTGCACTTGCAGCATTTTCTTGTGTTTGGTGGTTAATAAGGTCTACAGATGCATTTAATTCTTCAACACTGCTTGCTTGTGTACTTGCTCCGTTTGCAAGATCCATAGCAGAAGCAGATATTTGACTTGCACCAGAAAGTACATGGCTTGAAGCAGCAGCAATTTCAGACATCGTTTTGTTTAGGGAAGATGAAATATTGTTGATTGAGTCTTTTATAGCAGAAAGCTCGCCTACATAGTCACGACGAATTGATATAGTTAAATCACCATTAGAAATACTTATTAATGTATCACCAATTTCAACGATATAACTTGAAAGCGTTTGTATTGTAAAGTTTACAGCATCCTTTATGTCTTTAAAGTCACCTGCATAATTACCGGTTACTTTGTTAGAAAATTTACCATTTGAAAGGTCATTCATTACATTACGGATTTCGACAAGCGGTGCATCAACTGCTTGGGCAATTTGATTTAAACCGTCCATGATAGTAAACCATCCGCCCTTAAACTTGTCAGCTTCTATTTGGAAGTGTAAGTCGCCTTTTACAGAAGCAGCATGAATCATTGTTTTAACTTCTTTGTCCACAGATGTTAAGTTGGCGGTAAGAGCATCAACAGACCTGTTCATGACAGCTTTTTTGCCTGGTAGGGCATCAAGTTTTGTATTAAAGTTACCATCACTAACATCTTGAAGAACATGTAATAGACTCATTACATCTTTTACAAAACCATCAGTGAATGCGTTAAGCCCGTTAATCATATCAGCATAACCGCCTTTGTATTTTGCTGCGTTTATGCGATATTCGATATCACCATTTTCGTTAGCTTCTTTTGCAAATAAGTCAATGTCACTAACAATGTTTTTCATGGTGCTTATCATTTCGTATACATCACCGGTAAGTGTACCAATTTCATCTTTTGTTATGCTGGAACGATCCATATTAACATTAAGCTGACCATCAGCAACAAGATTTGTAAGTGATACTAGTTTTTGTACAGGTTTTGATATTGTTTGAGCTACAATAAGTGCTAAAATAACTGCAACAATTACTATAATGACACTTATTGCAATAACAAAAGCAATTGCAGTATTTGTTGATTGCAAAGCAGCTTCGGTACGACTGGCTCTTGCATCTCCTGCCATACGAATTAGATAATTAGTATCAGCAATTAGCTGAACTACGATAGGATTACCTTGTTCAATTAAGGCAAGTGCACCCTCATGATTACCTTCCAAAGCATAGTCTCTTACTGGGCGGTAAATCTGTCTGACATAAATGTCAAGCTGGTTTCTTACATTACTGCTTGCATCAAGCCTGTACACTCTTTCAGCATGGTTAAAAGAAGGGTCATTGTTTACAGAATAATCATACCTGTTCAGTGCATCTAATGTACCGTCAAATAAGCCTTGCATTTCTGAGTAAAGGTTATTAATTTGTGTGGCATCTGCTGTTGGTGCATACATTGCAGTTGCAGTTAAAGTGCGCCTTACTCCACGAATGTTTGACTGTGCGTTGAGTACCGCAATACTTCTTTCAATTGCATTATCAATTAACGATTGATAAGTACCTGATACTCCAACGATTTGTGTGTAAGAAAAAACTGCGAGGAAAACGGCAAGTACAATAACTACACCAAAGCCAACCATCATTTTCCCTCTTATTGAGATGTTGCTAAACCAACTCATAAAAATCCTCCAATTCTATATAATGCTGTATTAACTCAATACAGCTTAAAGTCCTGTAGCAATTTTAGCACGTTTTCATAAAATTACAATAGGAAAGCCAATAAAAATTGACTAAAGATAACGAAATTAGGTTCTTTTTAGTAAAACACATGTTTCAACTTTTCCTGTCATCGGGAACATATCAACGGGTACTACATTTTTCGTTTCAAAGCCTCCACTTGTTAGCACTTTTATATCACGTGCAAGGGTTGCTGGGTCACATGAGATGTAAACAATTTTTTTAACTGGTGATTCTATTAGGGTTGTAAGTAGTTCCGGCTCACAACCTTTTCTTGGTGGGTCGAGGAAAATAATAACTTCTCCCTCTATTTCTTTTAACAGCTCCGGAACCCTTTCTTCTGCTGCTCCAACAATAAATTTTGCATTTGTTATACCACCCAGCTCAGCATTTTTTATTGCATCATTTATTGCTGATGGGACAATGTCAACCCCAATTACTTCCTTTGCAGAGCCTGCTGTAAAAAGAGCAACCCCGCCAACACCACAATGTGCATCAATTACTGTTTGACTTCCATTAAGTTCAGCCATTTCTACAGCAGTGCTGTAAAGCACTTTTGCTTGTTTAGGATTTACTTGAAAAAATGAAGGTGCAGACAGGTTGTATGAAATATCACCAAGCTTTTCTGTAATATAACCGTTTCCGTAAAGTGTTTTAAACTCGTAGCCTAAAACATTATTGTCGTGGGTTTCGTTAAAACTTAAAATAGTTGTGTTTACATTTATGGCTTTAAGCCTTTTTATTAAATCTTTTTCGCGAGGAATTGACTTACCGTTTATTGTGATTACTACCATGACTTCATTTGTTGCCAAACTGTTTCTTATTGTAATGTGACGCACTAAACCTTTAAGCTTTTTTTCATCATAAGGTTTGATTTTGTGGTATGTCATAAATTCTTTAAATACTGCCAGGACTTTAATATGAGCGTCATGCTGGATATTACAATCATTAACATGGATAATACGGTGTGTCCTCATGGCGTACATACCAATTGCAAAGCTGCTTTCTGTTTTAACTACCGGAAAAACTGCTTTATTGCGGTATCTAAACAGGCTTTCTGATGCTAATATATCTTTAACAGGAGGATTTTTAACTCCTCCAATACGCTCAAGTTGGTCAATTACAATTTGCTTTTTAAACTCCAGCTGGGCCTCATAAGTACAGTTTTGCCACTGGCATCCTCCGCAATTTGTAGAAACCGGACACTGGCTTTTTATCCTGTATGGAGAGGGAGTAATGATTTCTAAAATCTTACCGTACCCATACCTTGTTTTTACTTTTAAAATATGAATCCTAAGTTCGTCACCAGTTAATGCACTATCAACAAATATAATAAAATCATCAATATACCCAACACCAAAACCTTTGGCTGTAACTGAAACAATTTTTATTATATGTTCAGAGTTTTTTAATACTTTTTTCTCGTTTGTCATGAAATAACCGACTTTCTAATATAACGACCAAAGGACTTTTGGTATGCCGTCCATTTGCCCGGTGTTGTATCTTTTTCAAGAATTTCGCCATAAGTTGTAAGCTTTGCATCAATATTGTCTGCAAAATGAAGAATTATTGCCTCCGATGTTGAAGGTAGTTTTGGTGAGCCATACTCAAACTCGCCATGATGGGAGATGATTAAATGCTTAATAACAGATGCCAACTCATGCGGAAAATCAGGAATTTTTGCTGTCTCTTCACTGATTAAAGTGACTCCCATTACTATATGACCAAGCATTTGTCCATCATCTGTATACTCGCTTTGGGGCAGGGGAGCAAGTTCATATATCTTACCAATATCATGAAGCAACGCACCTGCTATTAAAATATCACGATTTACATATTCATATCTTGCCCCCAGTGAGTCGCAAATTTCTGCAACAGAAAGGGAATGTTCAAGCAATCCACCCATATATGAATGATGCATATAGGTAGCTGCCGGATGTGTTTTATACGATTTTGCTATGTTTTCATTTTTTATAAGTATGTTTTCAAGCATTGTTTTAACAAAAGGGTTTTTTAAGGATTTAATTATGTTTTTAACCTTTTTATACATCTCCTCAATGTCTTGTTTGCTACAAGGGATATAATCTGTAGGCTCATATTCCCCTTCACGGCTTTTCCGTAGTTTAAAAACTTTGATTTGCATTTCATTTTGAAAAAAGTTTGACTGACCATCTATTTTGATGATATCTCCTTCTTCAAACTGTCCTATATCATGAGTAATATCCCAAACCTTTGCGTCAATTACACCCGTTTTGTCTTGAAGCTTTAATGAGAGGAAGGTTTTACCTGCTTTAGATTCACGATTTTCTTTTTTTTTGCATAAATAATACTCTAAAACTCGTTCACCTTCTCGTATATCTTTAATATATTTCATATCTATTTCACTTCCTTTTAAAAAAATTCATTTTCGCATTAACTTTTGCTAATTGATACAATTGTAATGAAAATCTAGTGAAGTGTAAAGAAAATCATAAAATTCCTGTTTGACGCATCAATGAAATATTACTATAATTTTGTCTTGGAAGGCGGTGTTTATATGAAAGTCTTTATATCACTTATTATTTTAACCTCTATTATATTTTTATCTGCTTGCTATGCAGAAAATCATGATGAAAACTCTTATCCGACTACATACATATACAATGAAGAAGATGGCATGAGTGCTACCCATGATGAAAGTTTAAGCTTTGATTCCGAAATAGAAAGTGTAAGTGAAGAAAATGCTGGAGCTAGAGCAGAAGAATGGACTCACCCTTGGAATGAAGAATGGGGATTTGATGTTTATTCCGTTGGTACTGGTGAAAATTTTCGTTTTGTTGGTCCTGCCAGTGGGTTGGATTACCTAATTAGTACCTTAAATGAAAATGCGGACATCAAAGAAATTGTACAACTTATTTATAATTACCGTCATGGCTACACCCTTTCTGGGATAAATGGAACTTTTATTGGCGAGGGAATCCCAAATGGAGCAGTTGATAAAGCCAGGAGTGATTTGTGGCAAGGGTTTAGAAAGTATAATTTAGAAGCTTTTCTTGAAGCAGTTTATTTAACTGATGAGTTTGGTGCGTTTGCGATAAATACCTATCCCCACCGTATTGCAAAAATCCGTATGGTTGACCCAATGCTTTATGAAGAAATTTTAGATTGGTTTAACAATATTGCAAAGGCAAATTTAAGTGATGGTGCAATTGATGTTTTAAATTTTCTTGTTGATGAAACTGAATTTATGTACAGTTTATTAAGCGAAAATTTAGCACGTCGTACCTTAGATGAAATTGAAGATGAAATTGTGGAGTGGTGGCTTGATACCCATGATTGGGGAAGCTCATGGCAAATAAGCAGCGTAATTTCAAATCATCTGGGAACAATTGAATCTGCATTTTTGTATGGTCACCCAGATAACAGTGTAACAACAATGTTTTACGACATGATGTATGGGTTATTTTTTTGCCCAATAGCAACACTTGCTTCAATAGATGAAGAAGCACGAGAAAATGCAATTTATCATATGACAAACAGGGTTTTGACATTACGCAATAACGGGTACGAAATTTATGAGTTTTATTATTTTATAATTACAGATATAAGACGAGCCGTAGACCCAATTTCCCTGGAAATACTTGAGCGGATTCGAGATATTTTAGTCCTTTAAAATAAGTATTAAAGAATCCAAGCTCTTTAGAGCGGTAGCAAAATCGTATTTTTCAATTTGTTTAATGAGTATTGCTGCTTCGGGTAAATCTTTTAAAACCCCTAAAGAATTTCTAGCTGCTGTTTTTCTTGATTCAAGCATTGGCTTAATTTTTTCTAAAAGTTCAAGAGCTTCGTCTTTGTTTACATTAGATTTTTTTATTTCATTTGAATTTACATCAACTCGTTCAATGACATTTATTAACTCTTGCTCTAAAATATCTAGTTCTTCATCGTTTGGTACTCCGCCTTTGTTGATTAAAAACTCAGTGTCTTCTGCAATAGTAAACAACCTTGATTCAAAAATTAGTCCGGCTTGACCTTTTAAAGAATGGGCAAAAATTTCAGCATTTTTTAAATCATTTTTGTTTATTAAATTACGAAGCTCGTTGATCTTATTTTCATAACTCCTTAAAAAATTTACTTTTAGTTTTTTAATCAGCTCCGTATCAGTTTGGTATTCATTAATATTTTTAGCTTGTGGTTTAACTGATGTATTTTTTATTACATCACTTAATTGCCTTTCTTTCACAAACTTATGCAAAATATTGTCAAGAATTTTTGTTTTCATTGGTTTTGAAATATATCCGTCAAAACCGTCTTTTATATAAATCTCTTCTTGTCCAATTAATGCATTTGCAGTAAGTACTATAATTGGGTTTGTATAACCTTCACTACGTATTTTTTTCATTGCAGTTGTGCCGTCCATTTTTGGCATCATTTGATCCATGAAAATTATGTCATAAACTTTTCCGGATTTTATTTTTTCTATAGCATCGATACCGCTTTGGCATGTTTCAATTTCGAGGTCGTAAAAGTTAAGAAGTCCTTCGGCTACATACAAATTAGCGTCAACATCATCTACAACTAAAACCTTTCCATATGGCATACTTTCAGGCTCAACTTCATACCATTTTGTTGGTCTTATTGCACTCATATCAAACATTTGAAGCCTTGATGCTGTTTCTTTACCCAAAAGTTCTGCACGAGAAATTTGCTGTGGTATTGATACAGTAACTTTTGTGCCAACGTTTGGTTCGCTTTTAATGTCTATTTTTGCATTCATTAGTTCAAGAAGTTTGTGAACAATAGGCATACCAAGACCAGTGCCTGCTACTGTTGTCTGTTTTTCATGAAATCGTACATATTCTTCAAAAATGGTAGATACTTGTTCTTTTGTCATGCCTAAACCAGTGTCTTGTACAAATATTGCTAGCGTAATAAAACCCTTTCTGTTATTTTCTTTTTTATACATTTTTAGCTCAACTTCACCATGTTCTGTATATTTAAACGCATTGGAGAGTAAATTAAATATAATTTGCTCTACTCGATGATAATCACCAATTAAATAAGCCGGCAAATTTTCATCAATAATCAAGTTGAATTTAATATCTTTTTCAACAATATAAGCACGGCAAATATTTGATGTGTCACTAATAAGGCTTGCAACTTCATATTCATCTATAACTAAATCCATTTTATTCATTTCGATTTTTGAAATATCTAAAATGTCATTTATTAAGTTAAGAAGCATAGTTCCCGAGCTATGAATTTGAGAAATTGCTGCTTCTGTATCTCTTGAAAGAATGGTTTTTTTTAGTTGAATTTCTGCAATCCCCAAAATTGCTGCAATTGGTGTACGAATTTCATGGCTCATTTTTGCTAGAAAATTACTTTTTGCTTTGTTAGCTTCTTCGGCTTCCTGTTCAAGTGCTTTAGTTTCTTTTATTTCACGTAAGTCTTGCATATATTCAATCACTAATGTTTTTCCGTTATGAGTTATAAGTTTAGCAAAAGAATGTACCGGGAGGATTTCACCAGTTGGAAGAATATGTTCCCATTCCATTTGATTTTTGCCGTTTTTAAATACATCTTCAATAAAAGTTTCAGAAATTTCTTTTGAAGGCTCTCCATTTTGCTGAAACTCAGGCGAAAATTCGTAATACCGAGTAAAATATTCTTCTTTTGAAGCAACTCCAAACGTGTCAAGAAGTTTTTGATTGCAACCAACAATATTCATTTTATCGTCCCATATTTCCAGCATAAGTGGTGATGCATCAAGTAGTAACTTTGAAAAGCCAGAAATACCAGTACTGTTATCTTTCATTATTATTACATCAAGGGCATTGTGGCTGGTTATACTAATTGAAGCTAAGACAACAAAAGTAATGGTAGCAAAAACACCATAATTTATTTCAAGCCCAAAGGGTTTTACAAGATATGCAGCCATGAAAATAAGTGAAACAACCATTGCAACAATAATTAAACTTAAACGTTTTCTACTTTTATTATTAGTTGTAAAAAACCTATAAAATGAAATAAAAATAGCAATAGCCATTAAAGCAAGAGTATGAATTCTGCTAAAAACTCCAAGCGGTCTAATATCACGCATTAAATAAGGCAAAAACGCATCAATATTTAGTTCCATGTTATTATAAAATAAATTATGGATGTCATTTGTCCATGCAGTTACGGCAATAAAAAGTGCGGCTAAAACTAAATAAAAATATACCAACTTTGGAATACGTACATAACAATAGTTACAGGCAAATATAAAAAGTGCTGTAACCGTAAACGGAAACCCCGTGTGTAGGAGTTTCCTTGATATCACTGCCTCTTCAATTGTTACTGAATTTATTTCTAATAAAAAACTAAGTAGTAGTATAAATCCCGGTAAAAGTATAAGGGAAAATGAGTTTTTTATATCATTTTCACAACTGTATTGCACATACAAAACAATGCCAACGTGTAAACACATAGCTAATGCTAACGCAATTGAAAATGCTGTAATTGCCATTTATACTACTCCTTCAACTGTGTTTTTTATTTGTGTTTTTTATTATATCTTTTACGTCTTTTGGGTTAAAAGGTTTTTTGATATAGGCAGCTGCCCCTAAACGATACCCTTTTTCTTCATTCTCTTCAACGGACATGCCAGACATTAAAATGACAGTGATATGTTTAAGTTTGTCATTTGACTTAATACACTTTAAAACCTCATATCCGGATATGCCAGGCATGACTAAATCAAGCAATATAATGTCTGGCTTTGTGAGTTTCGCCGTTTCAAGACCATCTTCTCCATCAAGAGAGGAATAAATATCATAGTCATCAGATAGCAAATCATCAAGCATCATAATATAGGAATCTGTGTCATCAACAATTAATATTTTCTTTTTGCCATCCGAGTTTTTAGAAGCCAGAACATCGCTTTTGTCATCATCTTGGGTACTAAAAATTAGCTCGTGGATATTGTCGAGAACACTTGTTAATTCATCTAAAAAATTTGATGTTGCACCGTTTATTAACTCCATGTCTCCATTAGCTGATGCAGCTTCAAGTTCGCTTGCAAACTTTGAGATACTTTCTGCTCCAATAACTTTTGAGATGCTTCCAAGAGCATGGGTGTAAACATTATAATTTTTAATATCACCGGTTTTTAAACATTCAGCAATTTCTTTTGTAAGTTTTCGGCCATTTTCATAGTATTTTCTAACAACTCGGAAATAGTTGTCAATGTTTCCTCCAATATTTGAAATACCTTTTTGAACATCAATACCTTCGATTTTGTAATCAGCTGTATTTATGTCAGTCATGTTTTACCTCAATTTCTTTTTCCAGCATACTTTTTAATTCATTAATCTCACTTTGATATTTTTGCTCACGAAAATAAGCACTTCGCTTATCGGCTTCAAGTGAAATAGAAAGCTCCTGCAATTCTTTCATGCGCTTATTGTAATCATCATTTAAAACCGCAAGCTCATCAATTTGCTTATAGCCAGCCTTTTGATGACGGTCTAAATCATTTTTTATATTGTCTAAACGTTCTTGTTTGTAAGTTTCAAGGTATAGTTCAATTTCAGAAAGTTTGGTGAGCTTAAGCCTGGATAATTCATCTTGGGCTTTTATTACTTCCTTGTGAATTTCGGCAAGCTTATCTTCTTTTTGAGTCATTAATTCTGATTCTAATGTAGAAATTTGACTACGCAAACTTGCAATTGTTTCAAAGGCAGCAGCTCTTTGCTCAGCTAAACCATCTTCAAGTTCGTGGGCTTCTTTTGTCATACGTTTTACTAAGTCTTCTGCATGGGCGAGCCGGCTTGTACAAACATGTTCAAGCTCTGCCATCTTTATATTTGCATGTTTTTCTACTTCTAAATGGCTGTCTAGTAAGGCTGCTTTTTTTAGTGATTTATTCTCTTCTTTTATTCGTTCGCCTTCGGTTTTTAGGGCATCAATTTCTTTTTCTATGGCGTATCGGTCATTTTTTAATGTGCTAAGCTCGCTTTCGGCTGCTATTATTGCTTGATGGCTGGCTTCAAATTTTTCTTCACGAGCCTTTTCAAGAGCAGTTGATTTTTCAAAATACATTTTTTCAAGAGCAGCTATTCTTTCAAGCCTTTGTTCTTCTACGCTTTGAAGTTTTAGCAACCTAAGTTCGTCTATTTCTTTTAGTCTTTCACTTTTTATTTTTTCAAGTTCAAATTCATTTCCTGCACGAGTTTCATTGTATTTGGTTTCAAGCATATCAATGTCTTTTAATAAACTTGATTTTTTATCCTCTAAAGTTTGAATTTCATTTTCATTTTTTGAAATTTCTTCACGGTGACGATTTTTTAGTTCGGTTGTTTGTTTTTTCCATTCCACTGCAAGGACTGATTGTTCTTCGTCAAGTTTTGTTAGTGTTTCGGCTTTTTCGGCTTCAAGCATTTTGTGAGCTTCTATCCGTGCTTTTTCTAGTTTTATTGTGTTTTCAGATTTCGCTTTTTCGTATTCATATTGTAAAAGCTTTGTATCATCTAAAACCTTTTGACGTTCTGCATGAAGTTTTAAAGCTTCTTGTTCCCACTCACGTTTGTGTTTTGCAATTTCTGCAAGCTGTTTACGCTCCTCTGTACGAAGAGACGAAAAAAGGTTTGACTTTTCTTTTTCAGCTTCTGCAAGATATGATTCACGCTCTGCATCAAGCTCTGCAAGTTTTGTAGTCCTGTAACGGGAAACTTCTGCTTGAATTTTATTCCATTCAATTATTTTTGTCTGTTCTAAGGCGGCAATTTCATCTTCAAGTGCTTTTTTTTCTCTATCCAAATCTGCCATTGCAATAGAGTGATTCAGGTTTATTTCTTTTAGTGACGCTTCCCGTTCTGCACGGGTACGATTTAAAAATACCTCTTTTTCTTCAACAATGCGGTTTTTATCACGATTTGATTTTTCTTCAAGTTCTTTTATTTCATTTTTTAGATTGGTAATTTCGTCTTCAGCTTCATTTTTTCCTTTTGATAAAAAAGCAATTTCGTGTTGAAGTTTTTTTATAAAATCAGCAGATTCAGCAGTTTTTTCTGCATGAACTTCGTCCATTTCGTTTCCAAAATTTTCGATAGAAAAATCACGCTCGGCACGAAGTTTGTCTACTTCAATTTGAGCTTTTTCAATGTCTTTTATTAGTGCTTGTTTGCGGTCTTCTAGTGGTAAGAGTTCATTTTTAAACGTTTGCTCACGGTTTTCAACTTCTGCTTCTCTACGTTCTAAAGACGAGCGGAGCTCATCAAGCTCCGCCCGTTCACGTTTTATTTGTTCAATTCTTTCATCAACTAGTTGGGTTATTCCTGCCATGATATTTACCTCTTATTTTGTATTAAATCCCTGTCTTTTTTTGTTCTTTGTTTCTTCCTGCATTCCGCTTACTTGGAAGCTTGTTTCAAGTATACATTTTTCACACATGCGACCTTTTAAAATTGGCTTGCCGCATTTGCTGCAAGTGATATCACCTTTCATACCAGGGGCGGCTTCAAGGCGACCTTCACGAATATATTGCAAAATACGTTTTGGTAATACGTCACAGGCTTCGGCAACATCTTTTACGGTTGAGTTAGCATTTTCTTTTACATATGCACGAACCTTTTCAAAGATTGCTTCCTCTTCTTTTACACAAGGGTCACAAATTGGTTCACGAATTTTTACAAATACTTTTCCGCATCTTGGGCAATTTTTTGTTTCCATTATAAATCCTCCTCGGTATTGTGTTTTTGTGCTAATTTATTTTCAAGCTCTTTAAGTTTTTCAAAACCTAAAAAAATTGCTTTGCTTGGTTTACTGTTTTTAATGTTTCCACCTTTGTTTAAAGTAGAGTTGTAAATCGTAATATATTCTGTTACTTCACTATTTGCTAAGCAAATTGCAACAGAAGAAAATTCACTTGATTGGGATAGCGGTTTATTTAGTATAGTACTTATTTGACCTCTACTTATACTTTCACGTTCTTCGCCTGTAAAGACTGCAAAAGGGTAGGGCAGGAACTTTGGTTTTGCCCATGTATTTTTGCTGTAAATAAACACTGCTTCAAAAGAAAATGCAGAAATTACTGGAATAACAGATATGATTATAAACTCGCCAAGCCAAAATACTGAAAGAAATGGCCCTCTGACTTCTATTTCGGTACTTCCAAGTACATAAATCCAACCGGTATAATTAAATACTTCAAAATGATAAATAAAATGTGCTACCGAATGATTAGACAAATACTCAAAAAAATAACGAAGAAAAGTACCTATTTGTAAAAACGGGTTTATGCTTTCATTAAAAAGCCATGTAAAATAAAAAACCCAATTAAAAAAATGAATAAAAGGTAAGCCAATTATAACAACAAAAAACACACCAATATTACTGGTTACTTTAAGGGGTTTACGCAAAAATTGGATAATAACAAAAAGTGCTATACCAAAAAATATAACCAAAACAAAGTTAAGTGATACCCCTGCAACTACAATAGAAAGACCGACATAAACATATGCTAAAATAATCCCCGAAATTGTAAATGCAAAAAATAGAGCTATTAAGCCAAGAAAATTATTTCTTCTACTTAAAAAATTCATATTATGACCCTTAAAAAATGTAGTTTGTACTTGATGCTGTGCTAAACCCTACAGCATCCTTTACCTTATTTATTGTTTTTGATGCAATCTTTTCTGCCTTTGCAGCACCATCAGCTGCAACCTGGTCAAGATATGCCGTATCACTCATTAAACGTTTTTGATGTTCCCTGTAAGGTCTTAAAGTATCAGCAACCAGTTCGCCAACTTCTGTTTTTAAATGACCGTACATTTTACCCTCAAAGTGTGTTTCGCACTCTTCTATTGTTTTACCAGTTAAAGATGAAAAAATTGCTAAAAGATTACTTACACCAGGTTTCTCTTGTGAAAACTTTATTGTGTTATCTGAATCAGTTACTGCTTTTTTAAATTTTTTAAGTATTATACTATCTTCATCAGAAAGAAAAATAGTATCATTAACGTTTTCTTCTGATTTTGACATTTTGTGTGTCGGATCTTGAAGTCCCATTATTCTAGCACCAATTTTTGGTATATATCCTTCCGGGATTTTAAACAAATTTCCATAGATTGAATTTACTCGCCCGGCAACATCACGGCAAATTTCAAGATGTTGTTTTTGGTCATCACCAATTGGTACGAGGTCAGTTTGAAAAAGTAATATATCTGCTGCCATTAAAACAGGATAAGTAAATAAACCTGCATTTGTATTTTCAGCCTTTTTTGCAGATTTGTCTTTAAATTGTGTCATTCGGCTAAGTTCACCTGTATATGTGAAGCAGTTTAATATCCATGCAAGTTCTGCATGTGCAGAAACAAGAGATTGGTAATAAAGTATATTTTTTTCCGGGTCAAGCCCAAGGGCGATAAGCCATGCAAGCATTTCTCTAGTATTTTTTTGCAAAATTTTTGGGTCTTGGCGGACAGTAATTGAATGCATATCTACAACACAATAAAGGCAGTTATAGTCACGAGAAAGCTCACCCCAGTGTTTAATTGCACCAAGAAAACTACCCAGTGTAGGTATCCCAGTTGGTTGAATCCCACTAAAAATAGTTTTTTTCATAAAAAAACCTCCGTATTATCGTTTGTTAAACGTTAATACGGAGATTATGACATATTTCTAGGGTTTTGTCATTAAAAAAGTTTGCAAAGCAAACTTTTAACAACCAGTTGTGAACACCGAAACCGAAGGTTTCGGCAGGAAAATGCGAAGCAGTTTCCTGGCACATTACAAAAGTTTGCTATGCCATATAATCCCG
>Ga0131853_10011146_pt1 | contig 16436 bp, 8 predicted proteins | sample TergutLab28metaG_FD_92764 | JGI IMG/M metagenome (GOLD analysis project Ga0131853, IMG submission 92764) | Labiotermes labralis P1 segment gut microbial communities from Petit-Saut dam, French Guiana - Lab288 P1 (version 2) (version 2) | ecosystem: Host-associated > Arthropoda: Insects >...
AACCAATGGATGAACATCTCGCTCTGTATCCACTACGAGGGATGGCACGCGTGGATTGATCCAGGTTGTGTGCCATTCATCAGTTTTTGTTTCACATACTTTCTTGGAAATACAAGTAACGGAGGAATGAATTGTCCGTTTGGACTAATGCAGTTGACGACTGTCACAAGAGATCCCCTTTCTGCGAATTGAACATAAGATATATGACGCTTGCCTTTCAATCCTAATATTTTCGTGTCTTTGTGCTGTATAATAGTGATGACGGTCTCGTCGCAATTGTAAGGCCTTGCAGAATTATATTGAATGGTGCACATAGCGGGTTCATAGATTTAAAAATACTGAGCTACTGATTCAGGAGTGAAATCCCTTTGCCGTTGAGAGTGACGAACTTCAAAGGTTGTCACTGAAATTTCTTGATGACGACGTAGGAAATTTTTTAACCACTTGTTTTCAGTCTTTTAATTTCGCGTGTAAAATTGTTTTTAATTCCGTTTCTTACAGGAAGTTGGTAAGCGAGACGCATGACATCTGCCATCGTAAATCATAAAAATGTTTCCATCAAAAGACAGTGCTTAGCCAGATCATTTTCTCCTTCACAAGGAAAAACTTGCTTCCTTCCCAGTTTTGTTTTATTGCTTCACTTGAGCTTTCTTCCCGGTCTTCAAATTAACTCTGTAGTGTTGTCTGTGGTACGTTGATTACTCTGGACGCTGTGTAGCTGCCCATTTCCTTGTTCCTCATAGCCTCAGTTGCTGTCTTCATCTTTTCGGGATCACATTCTTTCCTTGCAGCCATCTGTAATATTATATAACCCAGAAGGAATAATTCACAAGGTACTGATTCCTAATATGGGGATCCCCATATTACGCTCTTCAGACCTCCCCATAATAGGCGAAAACAGGTGCTCGAGAAAATGGGTGAATAAAACAGAAGGACCTAAATTTGTACCTATGAATCAAAGCAAGGTTTTAAGATTATACTTAACAGAGAACTGAGCACTAAACTAATTCAGAAAAACAGCTTACATTTAACTTCTCATGAGTCACAGTTTAGCGATAAGCAAAATTTCACATCGCACAAAAAAAAGACACCCACTCAGTACTGAAGTCTTCGGCAACCAACCATTTACATTGTGATTACAATTAATAACCACATCTGTTTAATGATTTACATTTCTAAGCACAGAGCGCAGCACCTCCTGGTATGAAATAATGCACCTCCCCATATTAGGAAACCTCGCCATAATAGGCGACTTTTCAATACTATGTGAAGAACCAAAAATTGATTATGAAATTATGTAAAATTATGTAAAATGCCTCCTCATCAATGACTTTAATGACTCTCGGTTCGAAATATGTTCGGTTGGATGAAAGTATATTCTTAAAGTTTTGTGGTTAGTTTTCAGTTGAAATATTAGATTTGTTGTCAGCTCAACAATATTTTTTTTTATTAATTTAATATTTGTACACATACAGAAATGAGTGAAACGAACAATTTCACTACTCAAGACATGTTTCGACATGTATATGTCTCGTCCAGATTATTATAAATTGAAGTAGTTTCTTTGTTGCTTTCGAAGTATTATTGTTGTGTTGTGGTTTTCATTATCATAGTTTTTATACTGTTGGTGTTCGTTCTCGGCGACATTCTTGGTGTGTATGTTCCTGGTTATTGATATTTTAAGTCATTTGTTGCGTCGCTCTACTTACATTGTTGTATGACTCTGGTTTGTGATGTCGCTTTGGTATTGGATTATGGTGCCTGCGCAGTGGGAGTTTTTCAAAGTTTGTGTTTTGCTTTTAGTTTTATTCGGCGAGTGTATTTAAAATCGGGGTTTTGTTAATAACGTGGTTTCCGTTTAAGTGTTGGTTTTGTGTCCTGAGTTTATAGGTGTCTTATCGGTGATATTCGTTATTATAATTACCGTGTTAGTGGAGATAATAATATAACGAAATAGAACATTTTGTGGGGATAGGAAACCTGATGTTTCAATTAAAAACATCATCTTACAGCGCAACGTGATGACAATAAGTTCATCATCATCATCATCATCATCTTCTTCTTCCATGGATTAGGTCGTTTGACCTGTTCCGTCATCGACGCATTGCCATCGTTTCCTGGGGCGTCCACAGTCTCTTCTTCCTCGAGGTTTGTAGTTGAGGTCGTGTTTCGGGAGTCTGGTGTTGTCCATTCTTTCAAGGTGGTTTATCCAGTTTTGTTTGTGTTTGAGTCTCACGTCTTGTATTCCAGAGATCTCTAGTTCTTTCCTTATGACTTCGCTTCTTATTTTATCCAGCCTTGTGTATCCTGTAACACTTCTCAGAAAGCGCATTTCTGCAGCTTCTAGGCGAGTCATGTCTCTCTTCGTGGTTACCAATGTTTCGCTGCCATACAGTAGTGATGGTCTAGCTACAACTTTATAAAATTTCATTTGGGTATCTGTACGGGTTTTCTTTAGGTGCTTTCTGATATTGCCGCTTATTCCTTGAAATCTGTTTATTTTTTTTTTGTCAAAATCTGGTTCACCGTCTAAACTCAGTTCTTATACTTGAATGATGCCATTCCGTTGTGCACTTGTAACGAAATTGTATTGCAAAGTACTGTCTATACACAACAATTGAATAGCAGCTGTGGTTTTACAGCTGGTTAATCAGGCTTCATGTTTCGGCCGTAATTAACAATATTTCTCTGTAGACCTGATGATGGTCAGATAAAACGGCCGAAACATGTAGCCTGATTAACCAGTTGTAAAACTACAACTGCCATTCAATTATTGTGTTTAGACGGTACTTCGCAATAAAAAAAAAATTAAACTCAGTTCGCATCCCAAATAATTAAATTGTTTCATGACAATAAGTTATGTTGTTTTTTTTATTAATAACTAAAATGTAATATAGTGGTATGATTTGATATTTTAAAATTAGTTAATGAAGATAAACCTTAATTCTCATGTTTCGTGGTTACAAGGTACCCGCAGTACGTGGAGTTTTTATTGTCTCTTGGATGACCGGAGACTATTAACACGTGAAATCTCACGTCTATTTTATGGATTCGATTGCCGTCCCGCTCCAGTTGGATGTACTTTGACCTTGAAGTATGTGCCCCAGATTATCTTGAATCGCCATTTAAACGTTCGCTGTGGAAACAAAAAGCCTGAAAGATTTATGCGATTGAATGGTGAAAGCGAGCTGATAATGGAGGGGCTTCTTGCTGTAGGTTCAGTATATAGCTTGATTTACTGCTTTGCCCTCTTAGCTGAGGGCCATAATGAGATCCCTGATATGTATCTAGTAAGGTTTCTTCCGTACACCAACATTTTCACCTGTGCCTTCCTGGTATGTGCACTTCCGCCTGCCGATCTTGTGTGCATTAAGCACGCTTTCCCAAAGTGATGCCGTATATTCTTAACAGGGCGCTTAAGTATGGCGTACCTGTACCGTGTCTCATATTTCAACCGCAAGCCTAACAGTATACAGTAAATCTTACCTGAATCCATCTCATGTTTCAGTACCTATAGAGTATTGTCATCTGGGAGGTAGAGGCATGAACTATGGCAGAGTTTAACCGATATTTCCGATAAAATTGCCTCCATTTTCAGGTTAGTTCGTGGAGACATTCTACCCAAGTACGTGGCGTTATATTGCGTGGGACAATATTATTTGTTGTCACCACAGCATTCTCAAATCTTGGTTTGAATTTATGTTCTTTGGTCTCTTACAAGAAAGTAAAATTCACTTTTGGCTTCGTCCAGGGACAAAGATGCATTTTAAACCTGAATCCGGATGGAACTGAGGACGACGTCGCTGTCCACATCTCTGGGAAAGTGTGCCGTCCGCAGATGCGCAGGAAGTTCTGTGGTGCTCGGAAGAATGTTTTCTGATAGCCGTGTTAATGTGTAGCCCGCGCAGTGACTTTGGCTTCATTTCTTCCGCCCTGAACAATTTGCACCGAGAAAGATAGTTGTCCCCATTCAGGTACGAAGATGTCCGTAGATTTGGAGCAAATAGTGCTTGAACGAGGCGGGTTAGTGTGGCGGTAAATTTTTTAGCCTTGTATCCGGCAAGTGTCTGATTCAAGTTTCGTCCGGGAAGTAGACACTACTCACTGAGTTTCTTCTTGATTTTTCTCAGTTGCCAGAGAGAATTGTAGGCATAGTACCTCGATTGAACCACGAATTCATAATCTACAAATCATTGTCACCGAAAAAAGTAGTCTGAGATACCGACAGAGTCGTAAAACAATTGAGTATGATGCACGAGATTCTCTTATATCATTTTTATGTCGCCATCAATTTAATTGGGGCTCGCGGTGTCGCAGTTGGTTGAGACACTGCGCTACGATTTGGAACGTTCACGAGTTCGATTCCCGATGACGCCATTGGAATTTTTCATTGACATAGTCCTTCCGGCCGCACTATTCCCCTGGGGTAGATTCAGCCTCCAACAGAAGCGGGTACCAGGAATATTTCCTTGGGGGTAAAAGTGGCCGGTGTGTAGTGCTGACAACATTGCCACCTTCAAGTGCCGATTGTTATGAAATCTGGGAGCTTCAACCTCCCGGAACCCTCAGGGCCTGTCCACGTCTGTACAGCGTTTGCTTTACCTGTACCTTTATCAAGTTCAATTAGGGAACTGATTTTTTTTTTTTACTGTGGCAGGGTATTGAATCAGAAACGTGAGGGTTGTTTGACCTTGCATCTTCCTCATGAAATAAAGTGAAATGCCAACTTGATGCAACTAGGTAATTTTATTGATGTATTCTTAGCTCGACATGTTTCGGATACATACGCTCATCATCAGGAGCATTAGATGTTGAGTTGCAGCATATGGTTTTCTGCACCGACTTGTTGGATGGGTGGTGGTCTTGAGAGCCGCTGAGTAGGTCGTGTTTACGGTGCGGATGGTGCCGTGCAGTCTGAAGACCACCACCCATCCAGAACCTCGGTACAGAAAACCATATGCTGCAACTCAACATCTAATGCTCCTGATGATGGGCGTATGTACCCGAAACGTGTCCAGCTAAGAATACATCAATAAAATTACGTAGCTGCATCAAGTTGGCATTTAACTTCATTTATTGAATCAGAATTGAGAATTTGTGCAAGATAGAGGTAAGATTTTAAAATGACTTTACACTTTAAGGCATGTTTATGTCAGCGACTGGAACCAGCCAATAGGATCTGAACTGAATGTTTTGAGGTTACAGTAATAAATTTCTTCGGTAAGTTAGATTCAGTTTTTGTTTTGGCAGAGTGAAGACATTAATTGAACTAGCAGCTCTATAAGATGGGAAATTTTTCTAGACGTAAGATTTTAAACTTCACATGTGCACAGTTTGATTAATTAAATAAATCTTTATTTATATTCGGCGAATGTTACAGGTTTTACAGCACTGTTGCAAATTTAACATTACACCTGTATTCCGCAGGAGTTTATATGTCCCCCCCCCCCCTCGACCAGACCTGTATTGGAATTATATTCTAAATTTTTCCTTGAGGTATCTTATTCCAGCCTTGGTTGGGATCGCAGCTGTCTGTGGCGTATTCTTGGTTTCTTTCTGTCTGTGAGCCGATTGACGTGATAGTACTTGAATGAGACGTGATCGTCCCCTTTATTGTCCATACATAATCAAAATTAATTTTCATCTTTCAAATGTATTCTGGCTTGGTAAATAACTTGTGCAGTTTAAACCAATTCCAACGAACAGAATCCTGTCTGATAAGCCAACAGACGGCCAGCTTGTCAAAAGTCCCCCCCCCCTCTTTTCATGAAAACCGGAAATTCATTGCCGATTTTACATTTGCCCTCCTGTTGTCCCTCTTCTCTGTGGTAGGAATCCGGCTCACACCCGATTTCTTACATTCCATTTTATACTATCCTCTGACATGCTGTTGCCAGGCGTGTCTTTCTAATGACCTTCTTCCTTCAGGTTTCCCTTACTGTCTTTTTGTATGCATGTCCCACATCTCGTACATACAGTCTGCTCCGTTGTCCCATCTGTGATACATCGCCCTAATAACATTCCGTTCCGAGTAGGGTCTACTCATTGCCAAACTCCTCATTACGCATTTGGAATTTAAATTTCAAAAGGGTATAGCCTTTTAATCTCTATAGTGGTCACTTTGATCTTCTCGTGTAACGAGGTCTTTGTAAGCCGTTTCCATTTCAGTCACGCATTTTAGAGTTCTATCTGAATAACTTCAGTTTATAGCCCAATAAATGGCATATAAATGGCTTATATTAATTATCTGTACAAATACTTTCCATGTTGAAGTTTAGAATCTAATTCTGAAAGATCGTTTGTATTGTTGAGACAGCTACTGCATAGAATTATTCGGTTTCGAACGTGACCTAAGGGAAGAGTTAGAAGCCCTCGGGGTCATCAGTTAGCTCAGGATCCTGCCATTAGATGCAGGAGCTTGCTCGCTTCCGTATCAAAGCAGTACCGCCATGAAGCTTCGCCTGTGAATGGGGAGAAAACAGACGGAGAGAAATTCCTCTTTCCCCGCAGTACCTCGTCCTACAGTCCACTTTAGTAAATAAAACTATCGTACTGGCTTGCTCAGCTCTCAGCGTCGGCCGCAAACTCATGGGGGTCCACAACTTTTAATGAAGGGCTTAGTCTGCAACGATAAAGACAAAAAGTTGTAACGTTTTAGTAGCTCTTGTCATGCACTGCCTTCCTCAATACTCACAGCTTGTTCAGGTGTCCCGAAATCTGTTTTTTACTTCCATATTTTGAAAGTGAATGTCGTTCCCAAGTTTTAAGAGCAGTGGTAAAGCAGGAAGTGTTCAGGACACTGTGTGTGTGTATTTGTTCCTGCACTTTCACCCTTCAGTATTTCGTATTCAACTCGCTGGCCTGACTGTTGCAGAAGTGCTGGTAAATCTAGTAGATGTGATGAATTGGTTATTATTTAATAAATTTTATTCATATGTAGATGAGGTAAAGACAGGCGTCCTACTGTCATAACGCTAAATTTCGTGTACAGTACCTGTAGTTCTGAGGGCTTGTTCCTAGACGGGGAAGAATTTCACTCAGCAACTGACTTGGTAAATTACTGTATATTCGAGTACATGTACCTCTAAATTCCTAGTATGTGCCTGCGTTGTGTTTCACCGTAGGGTAAAATTCTTAATGGAATTTTTATGACACACGTTAGAGCTGTCATATTCATTGCGTGGGGGGAGGAAGACTTATAGACGGTGCAACAGAAGCAAAAATATGTAGATGGTGATCCCACTGGGAAGCTTTCAGTAATGTGTTATATTTTACTCTAAAAGAGAGCAAAAAATTCGAAAATAACTTATGTAATTGCCCATTATCGTTGACTTGGGAAGTTGACGGCCACATGCAACCCTCTGGAGGAAGGAGGACGTTGATTTTTTAGAAGACACTTTGAGAGAATCACTTGGCGTTGGACGTATGTTTGAAAAAGAGGAACAAACCTCACAGCTCATTAAAATAACGCGGTACTTAATGACTAGCGAGATACTCTGCAGGGGCCAAAGTACCTGTCCTTTATAGCAATTAAGTGTATGGAAAAAATTATTTCCATAGTCCATTGCTTTGTTTAAAATCATGTTATTAATGTATATGAGGGAGTGGAGATGTAACTCCACACATTCTGAATCTAAGCACTTGTGGAAAGTGAGTGAAGAGTTTCACACTCTTGCACGTTACCTGTAGCAGTAAGACCTCTATACCCATAAGAGACTAGGTGGATTCTACAGCTAATGTGGACGTGATAGTAAAAAAAAGTTTGAAGCTTCTGCCGGGAACTGATCGCCAGTATTCCAGCCCGTTGATAATAATTAATCTTAGTGAAGCCCAGACCTCCGGCCAAGACATGGCAGTGCACAGTATCACAAACACTTTATATATGTATCTGGACGTATGTGCGTTCTAATTCTTACTGAAGTTGTCGCTTGTCGTATTTATGTTTGTGTGAAACTAGGATATGCATGTTTTGTGTGAGTATGTAGCTTGGTCTCTCAAGATACGGGAAGAGTATAGGCTGAGGGCAGGGGTACACAAATACCCGAAACATCTACGAGCTACCTCAAAATTCTCGGCACCAGAAGGCATAAAACACGTTCCATACTGAGGACGCAAAGCCCTAGGTGCCACAATGAAAACTTTTGTTGCCCGAGCGACCTGGTTCCCGGGATTTATGCACCCCTGGCTAAGAGTGTTAGAGAATAAGCTGATGAGAAATACAGTTGGGTTTAAGAGGGGGGTGGAATAATTGGAGGTTGGAGAAAAACGCACATTGAGGAGGCTCATGAAGTATACTTCTCGTCGAATATGATTGGGGTGATGAAATTTAGGTGTATGAGTTGGGCGGGGCATGTGGCACGCATGGAGGAGAAGATAATTTTGATGGGAAGTCCGAAGGAAAATAAGACCCAGGTGTATATGAGAAGATGGCATTACAATGCGTCTCAAGGAGAAGGATGGTAACGACGATATTTTTGGATGTGTAATGTGTTTGACTATCATGCGCCACCTGTGTATTGATGAATGTCGGACTGGTGGAAACATTCAGTGTGAACGTTGCTGATATCCTGATCAGACTCTTCGCTGGAACGTTCCGGTTTCTAAGCAGGTTTGCTATCGACGACGTCTTGCCCTTATGCGGGATTGTTGGAAGGTATAGTGGCTCTGGCAGATGACAGTGTCCTGCACGTCTGTCCATCTCTATTTATCAGAGTAAATACCACTCTGATGCTCGAGTCAGGCATATTTCCATCAATTTGAGAGAGGCCATTCCGTTGTGTATTATCAAATCTGTATAATATGTTATGCACCGTCAATACACAACATTCATCAAACAGAATGCAGTAACTACAATTAGATGATATTTGGCTACATGTTTCGGCCGTGACCGGCCAACTAAGAACAACAATTAAGGTACAGTAAAGAATAGTACTCCGTGGGATCCCATTTCGTTCACATTAAACCTTGATAAAATATGAACATTTTTAAGATTCAAAACAGTGGAATAGTATAGTAAAATGGTAAAACTAAGCCTTCATGCACTGTATTCAGGCCTCACAATGGTTCATACACTAATAGTATTGTGTATATGTAAAAAAAAAAAAGTGGAATTCATGTGCCGTATCACACTAGATAGGTTCTTTTTTGCTAAACATGTAGCCAAATATCACCTAATTGTAATTATTGCATCTTGTTCGATGTGTGTTGTGTATTGACGGTGCATAATATATTATACAGATATTTCCGTCACATCTGGAGCAGATTAAGATTCTTACATATATTTTCGAAGAAATATGCTGCTTCCGCCTTCAAAGTAGAAAATTCAATTTGAGGCAAAATGAACAGTGTTCTTATATCTTTAAGATGGAGCTGCCCTTTAATCTGTCAGACACATTGTAGAGCATCACATCCCAGAAGACAATAGTCTTTCGGCACTGAATCTTCCAAAGTAGTTCGAAAATATTATAAACAACTGAGCGACTCTCAGGGTCTGATGAAGGACTTCATTCCTTGCAGTTTCGTAAAGGCAGTGAAAAGACTGCCGAAACACTGATATGAATGTCGACGCTCATCCAATCGATATTTCCCACGCACCGTAGCATTTGCTTGGGTGACACAGCTGAGACATGAAAAGGACGGTGTGAAAGCATAAACGGAAGACACGATATTCTGTGTGTAGAATCCGTATTCACTCTTGTCACAGGTCCGTACCTTCACCGTCGTGGAGTGAAACATTAGCGTCTCTGTAAACAGACGATGTTTCATGGGGAGATGTATGTATAAATTTAGACCTGTTGAAGGGATCATAGTTCACGTTGAGTGTAAGAACTGGGTCATGCATCCATTAGGCATTTTTCACATTACTGTTGTAAATAAATTGTTTATGATCTAACTTTAATGCTTTTAGACACGAAGGAAGAAAAGATAAAGTTGTTAAAAGTTGTTACTGCGAACGCTGTGAAGACGTAATGGGATGGGGAGGTGCAGATCCACTCATTCTTAAGACTGGTACCAGGCGGACGCTTTACCGTCGGGGAAAGCATGTTCGTCACCCCGCGGAAGGAACCTATACTTGGTCCGGAAGATTCGCATAAAGGAATCTCTCTTGCAACTGCCGGTAGTCGAACTACGATCCCTCAGCCGTTCGGCCCGTATCTTAATCACTAATCCGACTGAGCCGTCACTGCTCTTGAAGGATAAACATCAAAGACTACAGCGTGTTTAGAAATTCTAGAAGTATACTGCGTTGAGCCATTGAGAGCGCGTTGCTTTTTATACAATCGTTCAACATATGGGAAATGTCAGTGAACGGGGTGACAATATTATAGAAAACGTTTATATAAAATTTTACGTAAACTTAGCCCTTTTATTTAGTTTTCTTTTGTATTTCTGGTATGAAACATTAGTGACTCCATATTGCTTGTTTCACATATTTTCGTGCCCCAGATGTCTACAGATTCAGGAATTTTTGGTACATATTGAAATATCAGTAACTCTGTATTGCTTCACATAGACGCATTTGCGTTAGGTTTCTGACAAGAAATTACGCATTTTATACGTCCTGTTTATTCCTTCATAAAACTGGCACATTTTTGGAATGGAGGTGGACATGAGAACTATTTCGAGGCATGATAGTTCACTGCAGCACTTCCTCCATCATTAAGGAGATAAAATTTGAACAGGAATTCATATAGTCGTATACGAATGCCCTTTCACAAGATTTGCAGTCCCACATTTGTTGTGGTTTTTTTCACCTCAATTCGCAGGACATTAGTGAGCTGACGTCTAAAGTAGGACGAGTCATTTCTCTGATAAATTTATTCTTCTGTCCGATGTAGCGGATAGTGAGGCTAGTGTCCGCCAGGGTTCCCATGCTAACAGAACGTATTCATGTTACCCGAACTAAGTTTATGGGGCAGAATTACAGAATTATTATTGAGACGTTGGTCATCAATAAATGAAAAACCTCAGCCCTTTACCGAACCATGGGGTTCTTACCATTTTTCATAACAGCCCATCACAGGACTCTAACCTGAGCCAGATTCATTCACTCCACTTTTCACATCTTGTTGCTTCACGTTATGTATCATATTTAATTACACTTTTTACTACTACATGTCCCGAGTTGTCTCTTTTCTTCGTATTTGTTACTGAAAAATTATTTAACAATTATTTAACCATTTAAACGTCGAATTAAATCCCACTGCCATTTGCTGGCATTATTAGGAGCTCACCATATTTTCCACATTAGCAGGATAAGGGTTAATAATTTCATCACTTCAGTGTGTACTGTATGCTCTGCCAGCCGCACTGTTCATTCTTTACAAGACATCGTTGATAAGCTTACAAATTATGAAGCCTGTCATTGCTCAGTGTGCTCTGTCCTCTTATTACGTCCGGTCTTATCCCGAAGTCCCACGTGCAAAAGTGGATATGAAGTGGGGACTCCAACAAAACGACTGACGGATTCGTCTGACCGAGCGTTGCATTCCTCCTGTCATTTTCACGACGGCAAAGTGGATTGTGTGACCGTGCCATTAGCAGCATATTCTCGGCTCCGTGTCCTTGTACACCCCCAGTGTGTATTTATTGATCACAAGTTACTAAACGTCACACGCGTCAGAAGTAAACAAGTGAAACTGCTGTATCCAAAAACAACGTATCAACATATGATATCTTGTTGTATTGCTTTTTTGGATGATTCCTCGGCGTCTAAAGTTTACTTGCCGACGTTTCGGAACACTGTTCCAACTTCGTAGGTCTTCTTGCTGACACAACCTATGAAGATGGAGCAGACAGACTGTTCCGAAACTTCTGCACACAAAATTCAGACGCCGGGGAATTATCCAAAAGAAAGAATACAACATTTACAACAGACGGAAGTTTGAAATAAAGAATATCTTCTAAGATTTTCAACCGTAGTTCAACTAAGGAAGAGATGGCTGGTCCATTTGATCAAAAGTAATGCCAAAAAACAGCGTATCCTGGAAAACTGCTCAGGTAGGAAGGAACGCCAAAATTTCAGCAAGTTGCTTCCCTGAGCCCCCCCCCCTCCCTATCATTCGTGGCCAGCTTGATATTTGAGCCATAATATGACGTCCGTAGTTGATACAGGTTTGTTAACTAACAAGGCCTAGCAATAAAAGACACATAATCTTCAAAAACAGAAAAATAGTAAAGTGATGTTACTTTTGGGAGCCGTTTGTGCAAAAGTTGTCTGTTGCAGCAATTGCAATAATTACATTCTGCACTAGGTGTATATAATATTTATACAACAAGCTCACTAGACTGTCCGTAATAACAACCACAAGCCCTTGCAGAAGATATGTTGCTCTTCTGTTTTATTCATATTAACTTCGACATAGCGGCTATTGTTTGATTCCTCTTCCAGTATCTGGAAGATAAAGGCTTTAAGGTAACAAATTGGCACGTCAGGCATCTGGCATTTCTTATATATCCCATTAAGTAAAAAAGGTGAAGTTCACCCTAGAACAGGCCACGAAGGTACAGAGGGGACTAGATGCATAGCAGTTCTCTTTCTTTAACCTCGACGATAAATAGGGGTGGGTGGTCAACGCCACGCCTCGCCCATTTTACCCCGAGACAGTCCTGGTACCCATTGTATAAGAAGCTGGGTTTTACTCAGACCCGTTCTGGAAGGGTGCGGAAAATCTCGCCCACCAAACGGGATTGGATCCCCGGACCGTCCGGCCCGTAGCGACTCGCTGTACCGACTGCGTCATCCCGGCTCCTTATACATTCTGTATCCGGGAGAATCTTCCCGTGCTTTTGTGGAGACTGGTTCCGCACTGTAACAACAGGTTTCGTCTTATGGATCTCCAACATGTAGAAAGACTTTTGTCAGCCCGGATGCCGCTTTACCGTACTGACTAACATGTCCGCCCAGCGGACATAATGCACGCTGTGCTCCAATCTCATGCCAAGTTAAAGCTTCGTCAATTGATCTTTCACATGGCTTGTATTTCGAAACAACACCTTAAATCAGCTCTGAGTAATGATACACGGCAATATAAAAAACCATTTACGGACACTGTGTATATCAACATTACACTGATGTGGGTCTAACTCAGTTTACGTAGGTAGATTATGTACTGACGTTTTGGATAAACTTGCTATCCCCTCAATATATCATCCAACAAATGCGCTACGCGAAACACCTTTCATGTCTGTCGTCAACTCCTACATGTTTCAGCACCGACTTGTCATCCACAGGGAGTCATCATAAGAAAGATGTACAAGCCGACATGCCAATAATGATAAAAAAAATTAAAATGCTAAAATACATAAAATTGATAATCTGATATTATGTATTAAAATATGAAACAATTTATCAGTTTCATAAATTTTGTGTATTTTAGAATTTTAAGATTTTAGTCATTCTTATAAAGAGGACCGGAACACATACAGGCGTGTTGGCTATTCATCCTTATCATACCTATTCCCTGAGGATGGCACCTCGGTGTCGAAACATGTAGAAGTTGATGTGTCGTAAACGGTGTTTCGCGGAGTGCGTTTGTTTGAGGGTACACTGATTGTAAGAACATGCAAGGTATGAATAACATATAGTCTGCTGTCCGCTACTCAGGACAGAAGAAACATTTCTTCCTACCAGCACAAATGCACCGACTGTAAATACCTCGCACACAGTTTCACTGCCGATAATTCTAAAAGAAGCAGCATTACGCAGCGTTCGAAGTTTCCGTTCTATATCTTCCAATTTTTTTTTGTGTGTGTGCAGATAATAGTGCTTGGACTCGGCCGTCAACTTTATAACAACAAAACCACTCATCTATCCTAGAAGCTCAACCGAAGCGTTCTGTATCTCCGAAATAGGATTCCGTAGTCTGGCACGAAAACTTGTGAGGCGGATGGATGCGGCGAGATATAAACTCAGTGATGGTCTGTTACAATCAATATCGCGTCGCCGCTTCGATACTGGAGAAAAGTGTCTTTACTCTAACAAAGGGATCGCTTAGTCTAGTGGGTTCCCGTTAGCACACTTCTTCGTCTTGAATTTAGCCTGTGACTTGCTGAACAATACATGTCATTATATGTGCGGAAAAAATACTAGAAACTACTCGTATACACAGTACTACCGTGTCGTATACACAGTACTACCGTGGTGTTATTTACCTTTTGTACATGTTGTATTTTAAGTTGCCTCGTGTGTATTGTTGTTTAGTTGTCTTGTGTGTGTTGTTATAGTTATCTTGTGTGTATTGTTGTCATCTTATATCATCTTATATGTTCATATGTACTTGTTGTGCTAGTGCATATTGCTGTTTTTACTTTAGATGCCGGACTGCTAGCTAGAAGTCAGTATTCGGAAGGTCCTGCGACCGGCCACCTCGACACAGGTCTTTCTTGGTTTCCCTGTGTCTATAAGCAAATGCTAAGATGGTTCCCAGGATTCCCAGTTGCCACTACATGCTTCTCATGTAGCCCTCCCGACTTAAATTTATTAGTAACCAATTTCATATTTTGGATACATGTAAAATAACCACTACCACCGGGTGACAACCCAATTACATTTAATAAATATTATTTTTTTCGCGGAGAATGTAAGAGACGACACCACAAGAAGCCTGCGCAGACGTGCTTAACACTTAGTAAACAAAAACACAGATACACACCTTTATTTAATGCCAACGTTGGTTAAGATTCGAATTCTGTAATCTTGGCCATTCAGCCAGTCATGCAGTCAGCTGCAAAATTCGGTCTGAAGTGCATAAATATGAGTGTCGCATTGTTTGGATCGACTTTTTTGAAACGCGCACGCGAAAATTGATTTATTTTTAAATCCTTTATCAAATCAGACGCCCAGCGCCCTGTTTATTTATTATTTAATGAACAAACATGTCCCTGTTCGTTATTTTAATGTAGTCATTTTTTGTTACACGGTATAAAATAACTTGCTGAAAAATAATGCCCTTGTTAGAGTAACATTTTTTTTCTGCAATGGAATTTCTATATTACTGGAGCTTCGTATTTTGTTTCTAGAGCCTGGATATTTATGAAAAATAATTTATGTGCGAGTGGCAGTAATTTAGCTTGTCCTGCGATATTTGAATGGCAGGTACCGTAAAGAATGTCAGAATGATAAGAATGGCTCTCTGGTACTGCGCTATGTTCAAAAATCGTTACTAAAACAGGTGAAGGTAAAGAAATATTTCCCCGCACGGATAGAAGTCTGTGCGGAATATACTAATGCCATACACAGAGATCTAGTTACGTAAAATTGTAAGTTGTGCTTTTCTAACCGACGCACTCCACGTTTTAAGATACGTTTCATGATCCAGAATAGATATTTTTGAAAGTATTACTAGAAACTTTGTGTACTGATGGTGTTTCAATGTCAGGGAAATACATAAGAATTTCCTATAACATCTTTTATCACACGTTCCGTACAGTCTCAGAAATGGAATGACTCTCGTTTTGACGGAAAAAGTGCAACACGGCTATAACTGTTTCATTAGAGTTACTGAACATATCGACTGGTCAAAGGAGACGACTGCTTCCAACATCACCTCGACGATGGAGACAGCGGTACCCTGTGAAACATCAGCGAACTTATGCAGGAGTGTAAAATGTTCCATTACATTAGACAGCAATATTCAGCATCGGAGCTGTTGAAGAGTTCAACTGCAGAACAATCAAATGCACCACGGCAAACCGGAAACAAATTAACATTTTGTTTTATTTTGTGAAGAAAATACATTTAGAGTATTGCGCTTTTGTAACGCGAGTCTTAAATTGATCCTGTTTCAGATGTGCAGTGTTGGTATTCAGTTCTTAATCTGTCCAACCAAACTATATGAAGGTCTATAAAGGCAATACTGTGGAAAGACCAACATTGTGTTCACTGGCGTCGATCATCAATAGAGCGATCTCTGTTTCGCTTGCATTGTGCTGATGTGACATGGCTGGCGAAAGCGTCGGTCTGGTCTTGCGTCATTTACAGGATCCTACACTTTCAGCAGCAGCAGCAGCAGTAATAGAAGTAGTAGTATTATTAGTAGTAGTAGTGGTGTTGGTAGTAGTGGTAGTAGTAGTAGTAGTTGTGGTGATGGGTGGTGGAGGTTGTTGTAGTAATAGTAGTGGTGGTGGTGGTAGTAGTAGTAGTAGTAGTAATAGTAGTGGTGGTGGTGGTAGTAGTAGTAATAGTAGTGGTGGTGGTGGTAGTAATAATAATAGTAGTAGTGGTGGTGGTAGTAGTAGTAGTAGTAGTAGTGGTGGTGGTGGTAGTAGTAGTAGTAGTAGTAGTAGTAGTGGTGGTGGTGGTGGTAGTAGTAGTAATAGTAGTGGTGGTGGTGGTAGTAGTAATAGTAGTAGTAGTAGTAGTGGTGGTGGTGGTAGTAGTAGTAATAGTAGTAGTAGTAGTAGTAGTAGTAATAGTAGTGGTGGTGGTGGTGTTG
>Ga0131853_10011147_pt1 | contig 16436 bp, 8 predicted proteins | sample TergutLab28metaG_FD_92764 | JGI IMG/M metagenome (GOLD analysis project Ga0131853, IMG submission 92764) | Labiotermes labralis P1 segment gut microbial communities from Petit-Saut dam, French Guiana - Lab288 P1 (version 2) (version 2) | ecosystem: Host-associated > Arthropoda: Insects >...
TAAAACTCTACATGTTTCGGACAGTTCCTCTGTCCATCATCAGCAGTTTTTCACTGTACACACAGCAGTGCTATATGTCATACAGCTTGCGAGCAGGATCAGGACCGAACCAGATCAGGACGGAACTGGTTCCGTCCTGATCTGGTTCCGTTCATTTAAAGTTTTATTCCAAAAATAAATTTGAGAAATTAGTGCATCTGGTTGGTTTTATTATAAGAACTACAAATAAAGTCTAGGCGGGTACGAGGTAAAAGGCAACATGCGCAAAAGTAAAGATGTCTGATCCGTATAAGGTGAGAGCAGCTGGAAATCTTGCAAATCTGGAAACATGCAGACCGTCCATTAAGTCTCCTTGCTTACGGTCAACTTGCCTGTAGTCACCGAATATTAACATGTCAAACAACTGTCCTTTATGTGTGATTAGTATGTCAATTTCCCGTAAAGTCTTGCCAGAAAAAGTTCTTGTAGTAAGTACGTTTCGAACTCGGTTATAAAGTCACAAAATTGATTCGTGTCTTCATAACCGTGGAATATAATGTTATGGTAAAATGTGGGGAATTACTTTGTACCACAGAATATCTGACGTTATAGACAAGGTGAAGCAAAAACCGATGTCGTTATAACTGGGTTTTAATGCGTTTTGCACGCTTGAGATCTGCAGGAGCTCAGAGATAGCTCAGTACATAACGTGTACGTTAAATTTGCCTGATATTAACCGACTTTACAAAGTGTACACCAATGTCTTAAAAATTATTGGCATGAAATATTTTGAAAAGCAGTTTGGTAGCTGTAGATTTATTACAATTCCACAGGCAGAGACAGCGTGAGATAAAATCATGGCCTATTATAGGGGCATAATTTTTTTTCTTTCTTTTCCCGGATGCACCAAAGGAAATTGAGTAGATATGATTCATTTAACTTTTACAGTCCAGTGGTTACTATACGTACCGCCAGTTTCAATAATCAAAAACGCTACGTTCTGCCCACACGGTGTGTTTATGTGTTTTGTGTGGATCTCAGAACAAACAGCGATTATTTCCCCATACAACATTAACTGACTGGTTTTTATAACCGAGAAAGAATGTGTTTGCTGTGCGGTACGGACTTGATCTTCATACACAATTCAGGTTAAATTTTGTCTCATAAGTGTTAATGGTGTCGCCTCCCATGCCAGACAGGTCAAGGGCGATGACCCACACAAAAAGGGATACCCTGATCCTCCAGGTTGGGGGTTGGGCGCAGGGCTGACCACCCTGTCCTGTAAAAACCAAAACGTTGCGAAGAACTCGGTGAATAAAATCACTGAGAAGGCTAAAACCCATAGTGGGTTGTAACGCCAACAAAAGAAGAAGTGTTAATGGCGTTACTGACACGGAATATCTTGAAAATGGAGCAAATTGTGACACAACACAAGTAAGCAGAATGATTTTCTCTGTCGTCTTAAAAATACGTAATCCAAACAACATACACACGACGAAAACACCAAAGTATGTAGTGTAGTTTATGTATTGTATAGGTGATGCATAAGTTTTTTTCACACACCTGTGTTACTCCAAGTCATATAGTACAGAATACAGTGTCCGACAATACCGGGTTTCCTTCAGTACACACTCATTACTTCCACGAATCTTAAGTCGAAATTTTTAATTAAGTAAACCCAGAGGTTCAGAGGAGACCTGCCTGCCTGCCTGCCTGCCTGCCCGTCTGTCTGTCTCTCTGTCTGTCTCTCTGTCTCTCTCTCTCTGTCTGTCTCTCTCTCTGTCTGTCTCTCTGTCTCTCTGTCTGTCTGTCTGTGTGCGTCTAATTGTGTATGATCTACAAACCGTGACAACAGGCAGCCTAGGCCACAGATGGTCTGTTTCATTGCAGAAAATGTTACAAGTTGTCGAAAGTCAATAATGGCCAACGCCGGAGCCTACCGATTCCTCTCAAATTCGAACTGCATCTCCAATGTCGTATCGTTTTAACTGCATTTTACTATAATCTGGAGAAGCAGAGCCATAACATTTTTATGGACGTCCTTTAAACAATTCGAAACTTTCATTTAATTGTAAGCAGTTTCCTGTACACAACTGTTATACAAATTTCAGTCACGTTTGACACCGAGTAATAAGAAATACTTGCTGATGAATTGTGTGTTTTCCCTGCACTACCGTACACAAGAAGTGGACGTCTCTTCTATCACGCAAAGCAACCTGACAAGAAGCTCTGTTTTGTTAATCCGACTGGATGACGTATTCAGCACAGCTAACCTATGCGAAACGTTCGTTGTTATTGATGAAAGTCTTTGGAAGGCAAAACATATAACACATCCTCACGGATCATGGTTGAATATGCAATTTCACAACAGTAAATTTACATCTGGGATAATCACATTGTCGAGTGTCCATTTCCCACCGCTGCAGCACGCTCTTTCAACGGTCGTCATGTTACATTACGTCCACACGTGTGACAAAACGATGTACCCAGAGCTACACGTGCAATGTGGTTACATCTTTGATGTTTCTTGCTGGGTCTTAAAATACGGATTTATTTCGGTATTTGTTGGGGGCGGAGCAAGATTATGTGCTGCGGGTGGTACAGTGGCGGAGCATTGTGCGTTTGGGTAGACCCGGACAGTTCTTATGAAATAATAAATATTATTTGTTATTTATCATTTGTAACAACAAAATCACACACACACACACACATATATATATATACATATATATATATATATACATATATCTTCTTTCTCATTTTTCCCGTTAGAGGCCCGTTGTGGCCTAGAAGGTGGGTAGAGGTATAGCTCTACTCTTCCATGACCGCGGCACTAGAAGGGGGTGAGTGGTCAGCAGCACGCCCCGGCCACACTTTACCCCCGGAAGTACCCATTTTACAGGAGGCTTGGTGGGACCCAGGGACGGTCTGGACGGGCGGAAAATATCGTCCCCACCGGGATTCAATCCTGGACCGTCCAGCTTGTAGTCAGTCACTATACTGACTGAGCTACCCGACCCACACACACATATATATATATATATGTGTGTGTGTGTGTGTGTGTGTGTGTGTGTGTGTACGAGTATATATATATATATTAAATTGTATTACAAACGCTCCTTTATTAATTCATTGCATACTTTTGAATTGCTAATGCAGCCATTACCACATATTATCAACAGCACACAGTTTATCATACAACGATGTACTGGTTTATGTAATTTTAATAATTTCAATATTTTTAACTTTAGCAAACGCAATATCAAAGCTCCCTAAACATGATGCAGAAGCGCCGAAACACGTAGAAACGTATGTAGTATAATTTAATATTTTAATATATATATGTGTTTGTGTGTGTGCGTGCGTGCGTGTGTGTGTGTGTGTGTGTGTGTGTGTGTGTTTGTGTGTTTGTGTTTGTGGGTTTGTGTGTTTGCGTGTATGTGTGTGTGTGTGTGTGATTGTGCGTGTGTTTGTATGTGCTTATTTGTGTGTTTTTTGTGTGTGTTTTTTGTGTGTGTATTTGTGTGTGTGCATTTGTTGGTACAAATAATCAATAAACAATAAAATGCACGGAATGGACATAAAAATAAAAAATAATAAAAATTATTATAAACATTCCAAAGGAAAGGAAATTCTGAATTGTGCAGTACGGAAGATAGTGCTTTTGTTTAATTTTGAATGAGGATTCAAGTCATATCCGGAAACCCGTCATCGCTAGAACAGACGTGTGCACCGTATTTACTGGCAAAGGTACTAACTACATCTCATTACATGTGTGACTGCTGTCTTTTAAGAAAGTGACAAGAAATTAGAAATTTTATGTTCCATTCCCACAAAGCCTGTTGTAGTTGTAGCAAAATGCACTTAATTCGTGCGGTGAAATCCGTGTTGTGACAGAAATTTCAGAACTCCTAAAATATTTTGCCAATAAAATAGATCTTTGTTAAAAGTGCCCCAAACTTTCAATTTTAAAATTTCTGAAATAAAGTGAAATGCCAACTTGATGTAACTACGTGATTGTATTGATGTATTCTTAGCTCGACATGTTTCGGGTAAATGCGCCCAACATCAGGAGCATTACATGTTGAGTTGCAGCATACGGTTTTCTGCACCGAGTTTTTGGATGGGTGGTGGTCTTGAGAGCCGCTGCGTAGGTCGTGTGTGCGGTGCGGATGGTGCAGCGCACGGCTCTCAAGACCACCACCTAACCAAAAACTCGGTGCAGAAAACCATATGCTGCAACTCAACATCTAAATGCTCCTGATGATGGGCGTATGTACTCGAAACATGTCGAGCTAAAAATATATCAATAAAATTACCTAGTTGCATCAAGTTGGCATTTCACTTTATTTCATGAGGAAGATGCACGGTTAAACAACCCTCAAGTTTAAAATTTCTGCAAAAAGAGTCACCTTTGAAACACGTCAGCATATTTTGCACTAAGCAGTGCTGCTATCTATGATCATTTCGGCACAGTTGCACACTGCAATAACAATTCTATTAACTGTGTGTCTGCTACTTCGTACCGAAATTTGTGACTACAAATTCTGTCACTTTCATTTAAAAAGAAGCAACCATAAGCGCCATTCTTATGACTGTCGGACTGCCAGGAGTGTGTATGGATTTTGTGCGAACTTATGTAAAGTTTTGACAAATAAAACAGAATTAGGCCAGACCCAAGTTTCCGGAGAGCCTAAAATCCCGGAGCGGAACCAGAAATAGTGAGAAATGGGCAATTATTAATTAAGGTTGGACTGCTATTAGTGACATTGAATAATAATCCAATTAGATTATTACACTAGAGCATTCCCCATTCATTACAACCACTAATCCTCGTCGCATATGTGAGGGCTAAGGATTAATATACATAGGACACGGCTAAAAGAATCATCAATTCTTGTCACAATTATCATCATTACAGACTCGCTGTTCGCAGAAAATAAAGTGTCTACGGTATGAGGGAGCGAATGTACAGTCCCGGGAAATTAAATAGGAAAACAGAGAAGATACATTGTTAAAACCGAACTGAATCACTGCTGAGATGCAATTTGCCATTTTGACCTACAGTGCGCCCTAAGAAATAAAAGTAAGGGGCTATGGGATCAAATTTGTATTTATGTGCCTTTGAATGAGCCATCTTTGAACTCACGGATTTGCTGACCGATTCCAAGGAAAATGAATTATGTATTATTCAACCACACAACTTCCGTCTGCCACACACACACATGTTGCAGTCTTTTGCAGCCAATGATTAAAACTTCGCGGAATTTCGAACGTGCTAATCAAGAGAAACACAGAGTACCTACAAAAATTTTACATCTTCCCGATTGTGGCTGGGTGCAAAATAGGAAACACATGTTTTTAAGAAATACAACTACGGCGAATTAAAAATGCATGAATATACAAATGCTGTCAACAGCACGTTTGTACTCGCCAGGGGTATGTGAAATTGAAATATTTTCCATATTTAAGTTCACTTACAGAACACTGACATTAGAACATAATATTTATCATCTGACGCTTCCTATATACCACAAGTGACCACGAAATAAATGGAAGGTCTAGGAAAGGATGTTTGAAAATCCTTAACAAAAGGTTTTAAAATTTTAATACAGAACGACCGATATTTGTGTATATACATACACAGAGTTTCGATATATAGAATTTACCACTCTATTAACCTGAAGAGATTTCACTATTTCATGATGTCTGAATGCAGAAAATTGCAATAAAATCTTGTAATATAAAACTGATAATATTATTCTTTTTATAAATTTACACATTTATATATTAACAGCATACTGGCATTATATGTCGCTCATTTGCGACAAGAGTGTCACAACTCAAAATTTGGAATTTTTGAGTTATTAGTATAGCAAGAAACGTCTGCAGATGCACTTTTAACAGTCATAGTGTCATAACGCAGTTTGCAAAACTCGCCGCTGGAGAGCAGTTGTGCCATTGTTGCACTCATAGAAAATTATAGCTCGTCAAAAGATTTAACCCTTACCCTGCTAACGTGGAGAATATGGTGAGCTCCTAATAAAGCCAGCAAATGGCAGATGTGATTTAACTCGGCGTTTAAAGAGTTAAACGTCTCTCCTGAACTATCACAGATTTTGAGTTGTGACACTGTTGTCATAAATGAGCGATATGTTTTACTATGTACGACCGATGAAGCTCATAATAATGCTGTGTGTTTCTGAAGATGGTTAAGAAAAACAGCCGAAACATGTAGCCGTGCTTTTAAATTTAGAAATTAGTGGCATACTTTGGTTATAAAATTCTTTATTTTGAAGGCATTACGTCACATTTTATTAACAATCTCTGTTACTACAAATAAAATTTGGAGCAATGAGTGCTGTACAACTATTAAGGATTGAAACCTCAGTACATCTAACGCGTTTTTTAAAGCAAATGTAGTGCTGTTAATTTTATGATGCTAGATGTCCTAACAATGGTCGCAATGGTGAAATATGTTGCCGTATTGTTATTAATTAGTACTAACGTCAACTGAAGTTGTTTCGAAGGTAAATGAGTGTTTATGTAGCTTTATAAAACACAACGGAATGCGTGACATTACATTTGGAATAGAGGTGCGTAGGTTTGGGGAGAGTAATCTGTGAAATGTCAAAGAGCAACAGGACTGCTGTGGCAATTCTCTGTACCCGCAAATGGATTAAATGACGTTAACATCTGAGAACTGGAAATGATTCTACAGAGCGAACTTATCAAACAATGTAATATTGCACCTTCCTTTGTTATCAATTGTTGTCTACTGAATTTGTTATTAATCACATGTGCACACACGTTATATTATTTCCTCTCAACTGTCAAATTTCTACCTTTTACTTTTTAATTTATACAAAATTACTCATTTTTATTCACTGGAATACATCAATATCGATAATGTCGTCGTGTTGCCTTCATTGCGTGTCTCTGGCTACACAAATGTCAAATTGTGTATTTTTTTGCACCATGCAGTGTAATACAATTTGCAATATAAACCAACGAAATGCAAATTTTCTAAAGCAATATTTTAATTTTTAATTCGTTGATGTCTTTTAGGTATAAGCTGTGTGTTCGATATCGAACACACAGCTTATACCCACAACACTGCTTATATTGATGCATGTGAAACACACCATACCCTTATTCTGAAATGAGCCATCACCGTTGTGTGTATATAAACAATAGGTGTAGATATCAGTCAATAACACAACAATATCTAAAAAGATGTTTAATAAAGGAAGATAATAACTACATGTTTCGGCCTATTGTGGCCATCATCAGGTTTTCATCCGAAAGTATGGTGGTAGTGATTTATAGGACTGGTATGGGTATGTCACGATGGTGAGATCCCATCATCTGTGATGTTTATTATATGCTATTGTTAAGGGGCACGGGTGGGGGGATCTGTGATGTGCGCACATCACAGGTACCCCCCCGAACCCCCGTGTCCCTTAACAATAGCATATAACAAACATCACAGATGATGAGATCTCACCATCGTCACATAACCATACCAGTCCTATAAAGCACTACCACCATACTTTCGGATGAAAACCTGATGATAGCCACAATAGGCCGAAACATGTAGTTACTATCATCCTTTATTAAATATCTTTTTAGATATTGTTGTGTTATTGACTGATACCTACACCTATTGTTTACACCGTACCCTACCTATATACACAACCGTCTTCCTGAAGATGAACCCTCGGTTTCGAAACATATAGAAGACAAGAGAAATTTAAAAATTAAAATATTAATTTAAAACAGGTACATTCTGCTAGTTTATATTGTATAACAAATATTAAAATCGATTTGTCTACAGTTCCTTTTATGTGATGGGGCTTAGACACAGGGGTACAGTGCTCTCCTCCTGCACTTGAGAAACGCTGCTGCAATACCGAATTTACATTTTAATTTCTACGTCTTAAGTGAAGAGAAATTACATGTCAATTGATTTACTACGCGCGGGTTTTTACTAACCTTGTAGAAATTCGTGTCTATACAGGATCGGAAAGATGGAGTCGTCAGCGCAATATAAGTCAAGTAGCACCGCAGTGTGCAGACTGTAACAAGATGATCCATTCTACCACAGTGTCAGGCGGTTTCGCTATAGAATGGCAAATAAAGTTTGTTTACGCCGATAAAAAGTGCGGAATACAAATGGAAATTCATTCCCTACGTTAAGGAAAGGTGTGTCCTTTGATTCACTAATTTTACAATATACAAAATCATCCAAGTCGGTCCCAGTGGCCGCGCGGTCCAAGACTTTGGTCTGCGGTCGTTCACCTGCTGGGGTTTTGGGTTCGAATTCCCGCGGGAGCATGGTTGTTTGTCTGTTGTGAGTGTTGTGTGTTGTCAGGTACAGGTCTCCGCTACGAGCTGATCACTCGTCCAGAGGAGTCCTACCGACTGTGTTGCGTCGTTGTGTGTGATCTAGAAACCTCATGAATGAGGAGGCCATGGTCCACTGGGGGGCTGTCGCGCCAAACTAAAAAAAATCATCGAACTGCAATACGCAGAGACCTCTTGTGCCGAATTTCACCCAAATCAGTCAAGAAACATAGGAAGGTGTTACACACAGCTCCTTCCCACACCGGACACATCAGCCTACAAGCCATTGGCACTTGATCGTCTGGCCCCAATACCTTCCATATAAACAAACGCATTGCAAACAAAGACATATAGTTGGTGTTTATAAGAGAGATTGTGAATGTCACGCATGTTATTGTATTTATAGCTGCTATTTTTATTTATTTTCAAATTTCTGCCTATACAATTGATACAGTAATATACATTCCCTGGTACTGACACGTCGCACTGAGGGCGGCGACTTCAGGTCGAAACATGTATCAGAGATAAGATATGCGCTGTTCTGTGATATAAAGCAACGTAGAGTGGTTAATTCTGTACCGACGTTTCGGGACAAAGCATCTGTCCCTTATTCAAGTGTCTTTACCTCCGAAGACGGTGCCGATAAGATGACCCGAAGCTTCGGTGCGGAATTACCACTCTACACTGCGGTACGCACCTTAAGGTTACCGATATCATATGCTTCGCTGTGAAGTCCGAAGTCACGTATGTAAGAGGGTTCGTGTATATGGATAAATTATAATTCTATTGCGTGCATGTGTTATGTACGTTATTTACATACATACATATATATTATGTATTACATATATTATATATACATATGTTATTTACATACACGGTACGTTAAATAATTACCAGTACAATGCAATGAATGTCGAACATTAAATATTTCCAGTAAGTTAGCTATAGCCCAGACATGCCATTTAGACTAGTATACGTATTTGTTTTTATTACAAACGTTCTAGGCCTTAAAGACGTGTTTCGGGTCCACGTGTACTGCACGTGATCAGGGTTTTTGACTCAACTGTTTTGTAAGAGTTCTTCAAGAGTCCCTGAATATTCGAAACCAAACTGCCCCCTTCAGCTGATGTAATGCTTCGCTGTCTACGGGAAATGGGCTGGCATTTAAAAAAATTTCTAAATGAAAATAGGGTCACATTCGATGCTCGCCTTCACTGAAAAGTTCATGTGTGTCTAAAATAAAAACAGAATCGCTAGTAGTCGAGCAAGTTTCGAGGACAACGCTAGTTCAAGCACTGAATGCGTCATGTTTTGCAAACCATCAGAACTCCTTCTTATTCACGGCGATAATTTCAGATGCGAGATCTGAATTTCCATGTCTTATGAGACGTTATACCCTGTCGACGGGTAAATAGTTACCGACGTTTCGGAGACACGACTTTGGTTAACTATTTACCAGTCGGCACAACTCAACTTCTTGTAATATTTAGGTATTCAATAATATTGATTCCATTTCGGACAAACAAACGTGAAATTTGATTTTCACAATCAGAAGGACCGTGCATCGTGACATGTTCTTACAATAAAAGCCAACTAGATGCACTATTTCTCAAATATATTTTGGTACAGAACTCTACATTTTTCTGACAGGTCTACTGTCCATCATCGGGAATCTCAACACTGTATACACAGCAGTAGGTATGCTAGCTATGTTGACTGTCTGCTAGCGAGGTCAGGATTGGCCTCGCTAGCAGACAGTCAACATAGCTAACATGACAAATACCTATTGCTGTGTATATAGTGCTGGGACTCCTGATGATAGAAGTAGACATGTCCGAAACATGTAGAATTCTTTACCAAATTAAATTTGAGAAATAGTGGGCCTAGTTGGCTTTTATTATAAGAATTGTGAAATTTTATACAAGAAATAGGAGAGCATTAAATGATATCGGAGTCTCAAGGGGGATCGCCAGTAGTTTAGTCGATACTACACGCTTCTGATTCGGACAACTGACCGCCGACACTGACAAATACTTCTTCCTCTGACGTGTGACAGTGTATCAGTTCACAAAGCACAACCTCACTGAAGCAGTTCAGAAACAGATTCTGCGGCAGTCATTACGCTTCTCTGCTACCGCTTGATTTGCCAGTGTTTGCAATTAAGCACATTGACAATTGGAACTGCAATCAACACAGTTAATTGATTCAGCCTCATTATAAAGTATAATCTTCATGTGGGTCTGATTATCCTGAAATATTTTCGGTAGACATAATTATATACGAAGAACGACTCTATTTTCTTAACAACTTCATCCTAATTGCAAAAAGCCCTTCTTAACTCTCCCTCCAGCTGTGTTCCTGAAAAAGTGGGCGTCAGTCAAAAAGGCCTCAATAAAACATCACATTCTCGTAAAAAAAAAGTAATGAAATAGGGAGGGGTTAGCGTAATAGAGTGCAAAAAGCCACGTGGATTTAAATCGAAAATGAGTGGGCGTGGAACCAAAAGTACTATATGCTGGCAATAGGGCGTTGAAGCAAGAATAGAACGAGCTGGTGCGTAAAACATTGGCTATATGTATATGGGGAGAGGGGGGCCGTATTACCATCGAACCCGGGCAACCGAAGAGAAACTCCGTGTTTTAGGTAACATAAAAACATACAAACAATTATCACTCAGTGTTGAAATAAAATTCCTTAAAGCAACAAAACGTACCTAAGAGAATATTATAATAATAATAATTCTAATGTATGCACTAATAAAAGTTACTGGGCTATATTTGGTAACATTTGTCTAAAGCATGCGGTGTTTCGAATTACCAGGGCCCGAATTGCCAGGATCCGGATTAACGAAGTCCGGATTACCGGAGGAACCAATGTATTGCGAGGATTTGCATTTAGGAAGTTCGAAATGTACAGAATGACATCTCGTGGCATAAAGGCAAACTTCATACGATCTGTCAGTGATAAAGTGCTCAGAAATTATGCCTTCGATGCCTGGAATTCGTCTGGTCAGTTCTTAAAACTTAACCAGTGTAACATGAAACACGCAGCTTCTCCATACTCTAGCCTTCCGGATGTTAACACCTCATAATCTTGTAGTTTGACACCAACGAATCGAAAAAAAAACATACTGCATCCATTTTAAAATTTTAAATGCATCCCAAATAATGCTTCGACGTCAAACCGAGAAAAAAAGTTTGTATCTGTTATGCAGAATATGGAAACCAAATATTGTCGGAAGATCTTTGATGCAAAATCCATACGGAAAGAAATACTATGTTTCTACAGAGTTACATGGCCTACTGTCACCAGTTTCACAAGAAGCTCTGAAATTTTTAGATTATCCTGTATTTACACACACATGACCTTGTGGTACGGTAAAGTAAGTAACACCGATCCTCATGCAAATTCTTGCCAAAAAGTTTTTATGTGGAAACCATACTAATTTTTCTTTCTTAAATAACCTTGGTAAGAGTCAAATGTTGTTTTTTAAATACATTGGATAACGACGCATTTAATTTAAGACCTTCTACATTCCTTATAAAGTTCGACCACGAAGACTTAATTAACCCTTCCAAACACAGCAGTAAATCTGATGTGTGGTTGACCGTGCATCGTAATTCAGTGTTTATAAGAAACCAACTAGATGTCACTTTTGTGTAATCCTTTATTTTCTCCTTACAAGTTGCTCAACATGTTTCCGGCAACTATGTGCTCATCTTCAGGAGCTGACGACTGCGTAGTGTTTTCGCCACGTGTTGGTATTGTGCCGTGGCTGCAGGAAGGCTGTCAGAACCGGTTAGCAGTTAGTGCGTCCATTGAGGAGTTCGTAGCACGACTACGAATGCCTCAATGGACACACTACCTACCAACCGTTTCTGACAGCCTTCCTGCATCCACGGCTCAATACAAACACGTGGCGATAACACTACACAGTCGTCAGCTCCTGAAGATGGACATATAATTGCCCGAAACATGTTGAGCAAATTGTAGGGAGAAAATAAAGGATTACACGAAAGTTACATCTAGTTGGTTTCTTATCCACACAGCAGTAAATATCTATGTGTAGCTACCGCCTGCTTTAACATTGACAATACCGGCAATGTAGGTATAAACGTAACATCGAGGCGCGTTCGCGTAACCATTGTTGCTGTAGAAAAGCAACACCTTTTACATATTCTAAGTGTGTGTGTCCTTAACTTTATTTATCTAGAATGCAAAGTGCATGCGCCTTATTATACTGGAATCTGTGGCCTGTCTGGCTGTAACATAATTTTACATATTATATCAACAACGTCACGATTTTCGAAAAATAATATTGAGCTTAAAATGCATGTTTAGATTTTCTTTACAAATTTTGTCTGAAACATTTCTCATTCCAAGAGGAATTCAGCGAGATATTATCATAAATATATCACAGGTCTTCATTGAAAGTGCCGTCACTCTTGTCAGATTTATGTAAAATTTAAATTTTCTCTACAGATTTTCGAAAAAAAATCCCAAAATATTAGATTTCATGAACATCCGTCCAGTGGGAACAGAGTAGGTCCATGCGGACAAAGAGAGAAAAAACACGACGAAGCTAATAGTCGCTTATCGCAATTTTGGCGAATGCACCTGAAAACCACACAAACCCAATACAGTGTATTTACGTTCTGTGTAAGTGTCAACACTAAGAGGGTACTGTTATCCTTCCATCAGATATGAAAGGTCACAGTCCAATTGCTAACGACACTACTTCATCTCAGAAAATAAAAGCAATCCACAGAAAAATACTTTTCTCTCTCAGAAGTTATTAACCAGAACGAAGTAAATCCGTTTGTATTATCACTGGAGTTTGTTTTTTGTTTGTAGGAAGTCTTATACAGGGTGATTCAGGAAGAAAGGACAATATTTTGGGAGGCGATAGTATCGGTCATTGTGAGAAAAAAAGTTCACTTTAACCTGTGTCTAATTCTGAATGTTTACTGAGATACAACTATTTGCATTTCCAGAACCAACTTAGTTTTTTTTGGTGGGGGGGGGGTGGGGGGAGAGGTGGGTTTGGATGAAGAGCGAAGGTTACATAACAAAGGTGGATACAGCGGACGAATTGCTGGCTCGCATTTTGGATGCTGCTGCCTGCACAAAGAAACGCGAAGATCAACTGAGACGAAAAACACGCGATCTTCGCACACGAGTTGCGAAGTGCACTGAGGCTGACGGTGGGATTTTCGAAAATTTATTGTGAACTGTAAAAAATGTTATATATGTGTAACAAAATTGTCATTTAAGTATTCAAATAAAATTAAAATTCAACGAACCGTAAGCAACTTCTCTTTCTCCACTGCCAGTCACAGAGCTTTATATTGCATGTACATTCAAACAGCTTTATATTGTACATTCAAACAGCCCTATCTAAGTAACCATTTAAAACCAGACACATTGTTCATATGAACTTTCTTTCTCACAATGACGGATGTTATAACTTCGCAAAATAGTCCACTTTCCTCCTGAATCACCCTGTATACATTTTTTTCAGCAAATATTAGGCACCAAAATTTCATGCTTCTATATGAATACACCTAGTGAACCTAAACATACTTTCCTTTTCCATACGGCATAAAAAAGATGATTCGCAGAAGAGTATATCAAGATTTTTAAGTTCATGGTTCCGCGCATCATAATTCAATATTAATAAAAATCTAACTAGATGCAACAGTACGCAGTCTGATTTATTTTACTGCAAAATCGCTGTACATGTTTCGGATGTCCACCGCACCCATCAACAGGAGTACTAAAAACTGTAACCGCAGCCTCCGGTACAGGTCATAATTTCGGTAGAGCTACTTCCCTCCAACGAGGCCAGGTCGGGACCAGTCATGACCTGGTCACGTTGGAGGGAAATAGCTGTACCGATATTATGACCTGTACCGGAGGCTGAGGTTACGTTTTTTAGTACTCCTGATGATGGGTGCGGTGGACACCCGAAACATGTAGAGTGATTTTGTAGTAAAATAAATCGGACTGCGTTCTGTTGCTTCTAGTTAGAATTTTATTTAATATTGAACATATCGAGATGTTTTGTTTAATAATCCTGTACCACGCCACAAATCAAATACCAACAGACCGTCAATTGTCTGTTACATACCTTAAACAAGATTCCCCACGCATTACTTCAAGCACCAATTCCTCTGAAGAGGCAGGTTCAACAAACCAATTCACTAAACAGAGATTCTTACTTCAATAGCCGTTGTAGTGACGACCAGAATCACCAAATGGACTGCTGAACACACAAACAAATAAACGAATAACGCATTAAACTTCGTGAAGCCATAGTTTCCGCACAGTGGGTAATACTGACGAGTGTATGCAGAGCCAGAAGAGGCCGACCACGAGGGTATGCTCTACGTCAAGGCGAAAGGGGTTGGGGGAGGGGGGGGGGGAAGAGAATAGACTGGTTGATAGGGGAAGGATGACAGAGCGATATGGCCAGGTGCTCAAGACCATATTTGTACAGTATGAAGTACTAACATGATGGCCACCCAAAATATATAATTACTGGTTACGCCCGTGCGAGTAATTCGCAAGCAGAAACAGTAAAATATTTTGTCAACGAGAATTACAAAGCCTAAAAATTAATAGATATTAGAAATTTTACTGACTAATGCTTGATGCTAGAGATCAACAGATCGCGAGCAACGGGTAAAAAAGAAACAAAACGCTGAAATATACAGTGCTGCCTCAAGCGGAGGCCAAGGGAAGAGCTTCCCTAGGTCTCCGCTTGAGGCAGCACTACCAATTTTTAAATTCGTTTAATTGTTTTACATTTTTTTAGAACGAATTAATAGAAATTAAGATTGTCCTCCACGCCGAATGATACGCTTCCAAAAGAGTCTCTCTTTAAAATACAAATTCGGTAGTTTGGTAGGTCATGATGTCAGAAAAGCCTTACTGTATTAATGCGTATGGTATTCAGAACTGACAAGGATCGCTGAAACTAGGCATAAGTAATGTGGTAGGGAGTTAGATAGTAAAGACTGTGTGTTCAAAACTGAAAATATATAAGAGAAATGGATTTACGAATTGATATATTGCAAGTTTCAGAGAATAGTAACTTATATTCGTATTATTTAGCACGTAAATAAAGCGTTAATTAACATGAAATTTCTAATTTCTGTTGACCTTTGAGAAGGTACAGAAGAAATAAAACGAGAGCACCGTACCTTGTTAGCACTTTTGCAGACTTTAAGGCAACCCAACTTGAGCATTAAAGTCAAAAGAGTTCTTCACATACCTCTTCCAGTGATTCTTGATTCTGTATTTTTTTTTCTTTCTTCATGACGTTTCGTCCGGCACTAAACTCACATACAACCGAATTTCGTACGTGGGCGCAGAGTTGAAGCATTACATTTCATGACGTCAGCAGCCTTGTTTCCTATCGTTTCGCCAAGTTCGGCAAATTCATAGATGAACGGCGCAAACAAAACTGCTGAGGGGATTGCTCAAAGTAATCGAATCACATTTAGGGCTTTTAACATGAGAAGCGATTACAAACTGTAACACGTCAGCCGATGACAACTGTTACCTGAATATTGTATATAATTTAGACTAGCTTCAGATCTTCTCTCTTCTTGGATGTTATCGCGGCGTAGATTCGTATAGAGCTTACCGACGTTTCGGGCCAAAACATCGGCACCGTCAAGCTGGTCCTGCTTTACCCTTGAAAACGAGACCGATAGATTGTTCCTAAACGTCGCTATTTAACAACCAATATACGCCGCGTAGTGTCCCTATTCATAAGAAGGGAGATAAAACAGATTGTAATAATTATAGGGGTATTTCACTTTTGCCAACCATTTACAAAATTTTATCTAACATCTTGCTGTCAAGGTTAACTCCATATGCGAAGGAAATTATCGGGGATCATCAATGTGGTTTTCGACGCAACAGGTCGACGATTGATCATATATTCTGCATTCGCCAAATACTTGAGAAAAAATGGGAGAACAATGAAGAAGTTCATCAGCTTTTCATAGATTTCAAGAAGGCTTATGATTCAGTTAGGAGGGAGGTCTTATATAAGATTCTCATTGAGTTTGGTATCCCTAAGAAACTTGTAAGGTTAATAA
>Ga0131853_10011148_pt1 | contig 16436 bp, 10 predicted proteins | sample TergutLab28metaG_FD_92764 | JGI IMG/M metagenome (GOLD analysis project Ga0131853, IMG submission 92764) | Labiotermes labralis P1 segment gut microbial communities from Petit-Saut dam, French Guiana - Lab288 P1 (version 2) (version 2) | ecosystem: Host-associated > Arthropoda: Insects >...
AGGAGAGTTGACGGCGTAAGTGGAAGGTGGTGAGGAAGGGAAATGTTATTGTTTGGAAGGGGATTCTTTTTCTTTTTTCTGTCTCTTGGCACCACTCGACTCTGCTTCAGACCCACTTCATTGTTAACTTACAAGCCCATGTTTTGCCTGGACACACAATATCATCGGTAACAGCAGAATCGTCATTGTCAAAGCCCAAAAGTGTTCGTAACTCGAGACATATTACGTCATCCGAGACGCTTTGTGTTTTGGAAAAGTTGTTCGTAAACCGAATTGTTCATGATCCGAGACGTTCGTGAACCGAGGTTTGACTGTATTCTTGTCGGAATTGCCCAGTTTTAACCAAATTGGGTTGCATCGACAGGTTTTGTGGAGGTTCTAAATATCAAATTTCACGAAAATTCGTCCAGTGGGAGCCGCGCTGATATATCCGGGCAGGCGGAAGGACGGACGGACGGATGTGGTGAAGCTTACAGAAGCTGCTTACGTCTATACGAAGGCGCCTAAAGATTCCTAGTCAGGATAGTCGGTGACCCAGCCAAGATTCGAAGTGGGCACAAAAAGGTTCGAAGCCAGCATGCTCGGTTGAGACTTACATGGGCTGTTCAGTTCAGACAGTCCACTTTGTGTGTCAGCCAAGTAGGTACTTAAGCATCCTGGTACTTAGAGTATCAGATATTCAACAAGGCATTCTGTTACCTCATCGTTTAATGACTTTGTTCCAGCTCAGTCAGTATAGTGATTAGGTTACGCGTTAGATGACCAAGGAATCGGGGATTGATACTCGAGAGGGACAGGGATTTCTCTCTTCTTCACAACTTCCAGAACAGTTTTTTTGTCGGGGGCAAAGTTATGTTCGTGAGGCTCTCCATTCATGTCCTCTAAGTGTCAAGGCTAAGAATGCACGGAGGTATAACTCCATTCCTCCATACGTCTTCATAACATGACTTTACCTTCTTAAAATTTTAGGAGAGCTGTCAATGAAGGTGCTAGGAGAACATTGTAAATGGGGTTGATGCCTTTCGTTTTTATCTTATTACAGTCACATGGAAATGAAAAGATCATCACAAACGACTCACCAAATCCATTTTGCTTTCACTGAAAGTAACAGGGCTTGGGTTCCCTGGAAGTAGGAGCAGTTTCTTGGCCCCTTTGAGCAACTTGTCTAACGACTTCGACAGATGTGCTGCATTTACAGCTAAAAAAGTGTACATGTTCCGTTATTCTGAAGATACTACAGAACATTAATCAGCAGAAGTCAGTGTAGTGACACTTGATTCGATTCTCAAAACCATAAATCTATCCCAGTAACCAATTCTATGTACTGTGTGTTCTTTATGAATTAATAATGATCGGTTAAGAATTTACCTACTGTTATGAAATAGGTACACACAAGAGCCGGTCACTTGACATATTCTGAGAAAGCATTAATTTCGTCCAAAACATAGTTTTATAATTAGGCATATATTAATGTTATCGTCCCATTTGTGCGTATCTTTCGAAGGCATCTTAATTGCCACAGATTTAATGACAAAATTGTTTTATGAGTTTCTGATTTCCTCCCATTTACGCTACGTGTCTCACGTTTCATTCCCCTCCAGTAGACTCCGTGTTCTTGGTATTTGCGTATTTGTTTCAGGATTTTCCAATCAACCAGAGTTCTTAGACTTTTTGTTCGTCTAACGTTTGAGACCGTGTCTAATGTTAATTCCATGTTTCTATTGGAAGAGGGTCCTCCTTGAGAAGCTACTAGTTGCTTGGCTAGACAATAGATTCCCACCTATAGGTGTGATGATACCAGAGGCTGTGTAATGCAGTTTTGACCTCCTGATGATGAGCACATGTGCTCGAAACATGTACAGGCACGAAATAAAATTATTGTAAAACAAAAATTTTGTGCATCAAGTTGGTTAATTACTGAGACAAATATACTGAGATGCACGGTCAGCAAAACGTCAAAATGTAGAGACTGATTGACGAAATAAACTGAGGATAAACAGTGCATCGAGTTGGTTTTTATTACTTTTTATTACACTGATGTATCGAGATGCACGGTCAACAAAACGTAAAATTGTTTCTGTTGTCATCGTCATTCAAGAAGAAAATATCTTCAAATCATTGGTCTTTGGCTCCGAATTAGCAGGCTTATTCTCCCTAGAAGACAGGAAGCTGTGCTTCTGCCTAATTACGTAGTACATTTTCTTTTCAAACCTTGACAGTTACTTAAGTTGGTGGGAAAAAACAAATTTTCTTTTTCTGTGAAAGTGTGCCATTTTGCACACAACGGAAATTAGAACATACTCAAAGGAAGATGAAGACAATCTAAATTTGAACATTCTCTTCTTCCATCCCCCATCTTATATCATACTTTCCCTTATTTCCCTCTTTCAGAAACGCTCTCTCCTTTTCGTACGTCTTAACGCATTTTAGACTTCCCCTTGCGTGCTACATGTTGCAACTCATCCTCTATATAATTACTGTAAGGCTCTTAAACGAATAGCACAGACTGTGGAGCCCTAGTTTATGTTAATTCCACAGTTTTTTTTACTTCGTCGCTCCTAATTCAATCTCTCTTACTTAGGACTTCCTTCACAGGCGTCCGTATTTTGCTTACAAGGTCGAACCTTTCTGGTCGTTCAGTAGATGCCGCCTCCAGCAACTGTTCTTACTGCGTGCTTTCTTAATCTCTCTCAAAGAAAGACTAAAATGATTTGTTCCTATTTACCAGACATTTTATATCTACTGCATGTAGTCGTGGACTTTTTCTGAAATGATGTTTGTATAGAAGAGTCCCTTAGGGAGACTTCAACATGCGAGTAAGACACGAACATCCTATTTAGCGGTAATAAAGATACACTATCGGAACGTCAACAACCGAATTACTTTTACACCAAAACAAGTGATACACACATTTGGTTACACAAGCGTAGGATATTACTTCTTGCGAGAAATGACACGGGTTGAACATTGTGTATTTGGGGGTGGGGGGGGGGTCCTTCATATTTCTCTTTCAAAACCAAATAAAACTACAGGTTTTGTATTTATAAAGCAACGGTGTTTTTTTTTTGGTGTGTGTATCCTCTTTAGTTTATACGTGTAGTTGCGTTATATGGTAGCAATTTGTTTATTGTTCTTTACAATCATGTGCATGTTAGATTTCAGTCAGAGATATCGTTTTGTAAAATGAAAAGGGGTTACAGGTTTTAATTTTTTGTTCCATCCATGTAACATACACACTTTTGTATATATGTCGGTCTGTTTGTATGTTAGGGATGACCGAACCCTACTTGCCATATAAACATGCCCTTATTGATTCCATATAACCCCTTTTTTATCTTCTACAATCCTCTTTGAACTCTTCTGTACCTGTTAACCAATATCCACCCTTATATTGTCTTCATAAACTTTAGAAGTTAAAAAGGAATTTATAAGGGGTGTAATAGAATATATTGCACCCTCATCCCTTCACAAGGGTACTGACCCCAATACCTGATTGATTTCCATTTCGGAAGTGTGCCACACACGTTCTAAATACGAAAAGAAAAAAAAAAAGGAATGATCTGAAGAGGTTCGGGAACAAGTGGATATTTTTTGTCCTCGTCTGGAGTCAGGGCAGAGCAGAAGACCTGCTATGTTTTATTGTTTCTTTTTTGTGTCGTCTTTGGGAACTTACAACAAGGGCGATTGTGTTGATGTCACGTTTGTAAGCCAGCCCTCCTTCACAATGTATTTCGATACCAATAACACCTGTTATTACCGGATCATGTTCATTGCAGATATAAATCGCGCTTTGTATGAGGAATAAAAACGGGTGAAGTCGGAATTGATTTTTAAGGGAACATTACAGAGTCGTGTATATATATAGATATATATATATATGTGTGTGTGTGTGTGTGTGTGTGTGTGTGTGTGATACGAAATTCTCAAATGTTATGTTCGTATCACATTGTTTATGTTCTTCATAATGACAATACACAGTACCCAGTAATTAATTCCATTCATATGTAACTTAATTTGATTAATGAACTCATCAACACAAGCGTCTGATGATGGTGTTTTGTTTAACGAAATGAGTTCCAGATACCGCTCGGGGTGTTGTAATTTCAACACTAGCAGCCTTGTCTCTATGAAGGTAGCAGTTTCCGCACTGTACGAACAAGTAACAGGAGCACTCTTGAGTTGGCATGAAGTGATTTAAGTCCTGAAAAATTACAGTTTGCACGTTTACTACCACGACATGTGGCTTCTGTACAAATTCCGTGGTTTCCCCATTGTACCGAAGTGTGCAGCTCTGTAGTCATATTGTTGTCCGTGCCTTAGTAAAAGTGTCTCATTCCGTGTGGTAAATTCCAATAAACCACGTGCACTGATGTGACTCTTCTCCCATATTAAGCATTCGCATGGTCAACATGGTGTAGGATAGAAGCGCCAAATGGTGTTACTTTATATGCTACAATACTGATATTTAGTTACACAAATTTGATATTATTCACACCGTACATTTTGCTTACAGCCAACCGAACACAACAACATAAGTACATAACAGCTTATATGCTTAGGTTGTTGTGTTCGGTTCATTAAATACGAAAAATCTGAATTAGTGCTTTTAATATATATATATTTATTTATTTATATATAGTTTAAGCGTGACCGGGATAGCTCAGTCAGTATAGCGACTCGCTACGGGCTGGACGGGCCAAGGATCGAATCCCGGTGGGGGGCGAGATTTTCCGCACCCGTCCAGACCGGCCCTGGGGGCCCACCCAGTCTCCTACAGAGTGGGTACCGGGTCTTTCCCGAGGGTAAAGCGACCGGGGCGTGTCGTTGACCACTCACCCCCAATCTAGAACCGAGGTTAAAGAAAGAGCAGAGCTATAACTCTTTTCCGCTTCTGGGCCTTCGTGGCCTGTTCCAGGGTGCAGTTTACCTTTGATATTGATATGTGTAGTTTAGTGATGGGACGGACGGACGGACAGACTCAAGTTCATAGCTAATAAATGTAGAATGAGAGAATGTGCATCTCTACCAGTCTTCAAAGAATCGGACCGTAGTGATATGGATGGTTTTTTCTTAGAGAAATAACATTACCTTAACCAACAGTAATGTCAAACACGAAGTTGTTGGGTTTATCAACCATATTACCAAAATTTGAGCATCAAAGCTACCGAGGAAACGTTTTACAAGTAATACTTACTTTAAAAAATTTCCAACTTTTAAAATGGTGGGCTGGAATGACGTGGTCGGCATAGCGACTCGCTACGTGCTGGACGTTCCCGAGATCGGATCCCGGTTGGGATGAAATTTTCCGCACCCGTCCAGACCGGCCCTGGGGTCTACCCAGGCTACTCCCCAATGGGCATCGGGTCTTTCACGGGGGTTAAGCGGCGGGGTCGTGGCGTTTACCACCCACACCCTCCAACGTCGAGGTTAAAGAAGGAGTACAATTATAACTTTCCTCCCCCTCTGGACCTTCGTGGCCTGTTCTACGGTGAGATTTACCTTTACTTTTACCTTTAAATTTTCCAGACTTTCTCGAAAGGGAGCTACTTAACTTGTAAGATAAACTCAACACCGAACTGCTTAACTTGCTAGATAAACTCAACACCGAACTACTTAACTTGCTAGATAAACTCAACACCGAACTACTTAACTTGCTAGATAAACTCAACACCGAACTACTTAACTTGCTAGATAAATTCAACACCGAACTACTTAACTTGCAAGATAAACTCAACACCGAACTATTTAACTTGCAAGATAAACTCAACACCGAACTACTTAACTTGCAAGATAAACTCAACACCGAACTACTTAACTTGCTAGATAAACTCAACACCGAACTACTTAACTTGCTAGATAAACTCAACACCGAACTACTTAACTTACAAGATAAACTCAACACCGAACACGTCTGCTAGTTTGGTGACACTTTGAGTTGTATTCGAGAGGTACCCAGTTCGAATCTCTGCAAGAGAACTGATTCTTTTAACAGCTTTTTGTTGTGTGAGTTTCCTCGGTATCTCCACAACATGACGGCTTCTTTCCACATTCTTTCCGAGTTGTCTTTTATTAATAACATTAATATTCGACGCCATTTACACCGACTTTTGGGCTTCTTTGTTATTTGAAATGAACAAGTCAGTGAAGTGATATTCAAAGTCTTACTAGATTTTAAAAGTTATTAGTGAAGTATTATTATTATTATTATTATTATCATCATCATCATCATCATCATCATCATAATCATCCTTGTTATAATTTTCATGCAGGGTATTTACAAACAAATACTTCAAACAATTCATGTTTTTAGGGTATACAGTGTTACAGCTGTTCTCTATTTACAATTTGTGCTACATGTATTATTATTATTATTATGCCGCGCGTCCCCCCCCCCCCGGTAAAGCAGCTGGTGCTCCGGACCGACCACTTAACTCCATCTATTGCCGAGTTTAAGAACAAGTGGACCTGTACCGCCATTCTTTCATACGCCTTCATGGCGTGCAAAGAGACAATTTTACTTTTACCTTTACCCCTACTGTATTTTATAGTATGCTATTTACTGGTGGATAGTCGGGTAATATTTAACCGAATGAAATTCTTTTGTCGGCGAGGGTATTTTAAATTTTTGTGACATTGGAACTAGACACATTTCCAAGAAATTGCTCTGCCCGACAGGGATTCTAAGAAACAACGAGGGAGAAGATAGGAGAATAATAAAGAGTTGAAGGAAGTATGGAAGGAAGGACGAAGGAAAAGAGAAACTTAAGAAGGAGTGAGGAATGAAGGATAAATTGAGGGGTAGACAGATGGAAGGGAAACCATTATTGTTAAAGTTTATGTGGAACATTTTGTGTTCTGTATCATTCATTTAAACTGCTCTCCTCCTGTGCCAACGTCCTCTTGTACTGTACCCCTCGAGAGTGTTGAAAGGCCAGCCTTCCTCCAACAGAATCCATCTTAACCTCCGTTCATACAAGATTCTTTTTCAGACACGATTCAGAACCAGTGTCCAAGGTCCAGCAGTGTCTCCCGTCCCTTTACGTCTTTTTATCTGAAAAAAAGTTACTTCCTCTTTTTTGGGGGGGAGAGGGTGCAAGGGGAATGAGAATCACCCTGAAAAATGAAAGGGAGAGTAATAAGACCTGAGGCAGGTGATTTGATATTTTGAAGCAAAAAAAAAGTATTCTCAAAAACACCAGGCCATAACTTGAGTAGCAGCAGTGGGGAACATAAAAAAGGCAACTTCCGCATAAAGAAACCCCAACTGCAGCTTTTGCTTCCTGTCTTGCGACATTGCGAGCCCTTTATGGAAGTACTAACCGTTCACAAAACACACTCCTAATTATCCTTAAGTCGCCAACAATAAGGATGATACAGAAACGTGGGACCTAACAATACGTCATAAATTATAACCTAGCTTTAAAGAAAGACCTATGAATAACCTCTACATTAGGCGTTTGCCGCGTTACCTCACCGCCTTTGCTACCAATTATCTCTGACGTCACATCAACAGTTGTTTCTGCCAAGTAATGGGATGAAATTAACAGCGGATTAATCGTGCTATTCATGTCTTCACCATCGCGTCGGAACCGGTTTCTGGTCCGATCCACTCTCATACTCGGTGGGTACTAATGGAACGTGGCCGGAGCGTGATGCTCATTGTCATATGTATCGAGAGATAAATTTCTTAAAGATAAGGCTTAGCTCTGCCGTCGTAGTGAAGCAGACACGTGTATAGGCTAAAATGTTCATTTATTGACAGCATGAACCGAGTTAATTTGATAGCATTAACGGAGAGGATTTACGGGATTTGTGACAGGTGGGGAGCGTTTTGACTTTCTGAGCAATTTTTGGCTCCCAAGAAATACCTCCGTGCAGTCATTTTTTGTCGTTTATTTTTCACTTTGTTTGTTTGGCTCTTTTCTTCGCTATTTGCCTTTTCATTTTGGTTTATCTAAAAGTTCTCTCTTGTTTTAGAAGTTCGAAATCACTTGCCAGATTAAGGAACCAAAGGAATCCCTGTACAGGGTTTTAGAGCCTCTTAGGGCTGCAGAAGGTTGAGGCTTCCAGAATTTCCAGTTAACACATGAAGGTGGTAAGTTTGTTAGCCTTACGCACCGGCCGCCTTCACCCCTCAAGAGAAGTTATTTCTTTTGAGCCTGAGTCGATATACGGCCCTAGTGCGGCCGGAAGGATTAAGTCACTGAAAAATCTCATCGGGAATTGAAATCGTGACATTCCGTCTGATAGTGTAGTGTCTCTACCAACTGCACTATCGCGTACCCCTCGATTAAGGAGCTAAGAGACATTAATGTATATAAAACAGCAAAAGCGTCTACAGTAAAAAAAAAACTTCATGCTGCAAATGAAATTATCACGTGTAATAGAAGACGGTGAAAACATGCAGATACAATGGTGCAAACCGATGGTCAAAGCTACATGGAATGAAGAACCTGCAAATTGAATAGTAAAGATCCGGAGATTGGAGATGCTGGAAATAAGACTTTGAGCCGTTTATATTTGTTAAGCTTCCAAATCGAAGCTGCGAAAACTTTTTCAGGTAAAGTAAAAAATGTAACGAAGTAAACATTTCACTAATTGGCCGATATTTCGTCTGCGATCTCGCGTGTGATTATTACAGACTATCACATTGTATTAAACTAGCGCAAGGTTAATGACTGGGAAAAACGCGTAGGCAGACGTTATTCAAGTAAATGGGGGGGGGAGGGAATTTCTCAAACTCGCAAATGTGCTTGCGGAAAGAGAACAAATTTCGAATTCAACGTTCAGTAGTACATATTTGAATTGCTGGGGAGTTCTATGCTCCTTTTATATACATGTTGACTAATACGATTGCGGATGCTGGATCGGGAGTGTTCAGATACATTCATCTTATAAACAATTTCCTCTGTCTGTCGTGCCGTGAACATGTCGAGTCGGCGCTACAACTGGAATACTGAAGTTAACAACAGATGTAAGAGACACTAACACAACATGTCACAGTGTATCATTTAAAACCCAGTATCAAATGCCGGAAATATCACGTAATAATTTTTTTGAGAGGTCATTCATTTAGTGAAACTGGGAATATTATTTTCTTTTGTCCATTTTATGTCACTCTTTAACCCGTCAGTTTATTTTGACCCATTCGATACTGTCGTTGGGACATGTCACCGTATTGTTAGCCCTTCTCTTTATGATTTTCCTGGTATTTGAAGTTAGTGAAGTAATTACACCGTCCCGTCTGTAAACGGTAAAATCCAACGTAGAATAAATATAATAAAAATAATTACAGGCTGTTTCATTATATACGAGTAGAAAGCACCAAGAAGATATTTTAGAAGGAAATTCTAAAATCTATCAGAGCACAGTTTTGGGACACTTTTTTTTTCGGGTAGGGAGTGGCGGGTTTGAATCCCTTTTGGGACTTCTGTCATTGTTGTCATGTTTTATTGAACTGTGTACACAGAAGTTTTGCTGTTTGTTCCTAGGCGTTGTCAGTACCTAGACTATGTAGCGTCGATAGTGTGTGGATGAATATGTTTATGGAGACTGGCGATTTAATTCTAAATTGGAAAGTAATTCCATCCCACTTAAGTACCATTCCTGTTTTCTGCCGCTCGCTTTCAAGAGTGAGTGGAAACTGAAGAATTAAAAACCAACTAGATATCACTTGTTATTTTATTGTACTTCTTATAGGCTCAACATGTTTCGGGCATTACTATGTCCATCATCAGGAGCTCGCGACCATGATGTTGATTACCACATTGGTCGTATGGTTCTTGGTTTGCTGTATGTTGGAGTTATGTGCAGTTAGGTTGGAGTGGTGTCCGGGTTGCAGGCTCAAGTTGTGCTTGAGCCTGCAACCCGGACACTACTCCAGCCTAACCGCACCTAACCTCCAACCTACAGCAAACCAAGAACCATACGACCAATGTGGTAATCAACATCACAGTCGCGAGCTCCTGATGACGGGCATAGTAATGCCCGAAACATGTTGAACCTATAATAAATACAATAAAATATCAAGTGGCATCAAGTTGGTTTTTCATTCTTCAGTTATCACAATGATGCACGGTCCAATAAACATCAGTAAATGACAAAATGACTCTTTGTGTCAGAGTTGCTGCCTATTAATTCTAAAACATTCTTTTTTATCCCTGCTCATATTTACTGTCAGTGCGAACATAACGTCTGTTGTTGTGTTCGCACTGACAGTAAATTTGGACACTGATCAATAAACAAAACGGGTTGACGATACCAAATTTTCGTTTTAATACACAACACTTATCTGTATTGGAAACAGCTATGGTCGGTCTAAACGTACAAAAAGTTTTCCAATTTCAAGAGTTGGTTAACTTTATCAGCAGCTGAGTTCTAAGAGCAAGTTTTATAAGATGAACATTATGATTAGAATAATATTACAAAATTAAAATAAAAAACGAATATGCAATATAGAACTCGTACTGTGCACGAAAATTATCGATTTCTGACCCGTAAAGTAGGTGCGAGTTGTCTGCTAGTAACAGGGAATATCCTGGCCCACAGTGGGTGAACACTGAAAAAGAATTATGGTCACTCTAACAACGCAACCTAGTTTTGTGAAATGGTTAGTAGAAATACTGTGGTCTTCGGTTTTGTATACTTTCCTTACAAGGGGAGGGGGGAATAGCTTTGCAATGGACAGACCCTTAAGGCATCTCCCTCCCTTGTCCCCTCCTTGATCCCAAAGTTCTGTACCTGGGACACCTAAGAGAGAGAACACCTGCACAAGGAAGATTACGTCACTGGCAAATACAAATAGAACGGCTAGTAGCTACATACTTTATTGGCCGCTAACAAAAAAGAAAATAGTTACAAAAAAATCTGTGTTCAGAGTCATTAAGACATCAGTACAGTGCAAAGTATTTAGCTGTAATGAGTTACTCGCATGTTGCCTGTACGTGTCAGATCTCGGAAATTGAACTCAAGCCTACAGTTCAATTCTGTTGTGTATGTCAAGCTTATCGCAAATAGAAGTGTTCAAATAACAATAATTTTGTGTTGCATGACAATATTGCCCTTCATTTAGTGCAAAAAATAACATACTGACCACAGACTTACTTAGAACCATACACTGTACGCTTAAGAGAGATGTGTATTGTCTTTTCCTTGTAGTTTATGAAACGCACAAGGCATCAAAAATTGCCGCTGTTTGGCTCTGCTTCCCAAACATTTCTCCAGGTTCCGGGACAACTGAGTCCCGAACTGCACGTGTTATCCTATTGTCCTATACCAGTTTTATGTTATAAATTAATATGTTAGATTTTGTGCAGAATCACGTGAACACAACAGTAAGATTTCGGACTGCATGCAAGTGGAGATGTTTTTACTAGCTGAGCGGTGATAGCCGTTGCAAAATAGTCTTCATGCAGTGAGCCCTTATTTAGATTTTGTAGTTTAGAGTTTTTTTACGTAAATTAGAGGTTATATTAGTCTAACGTGAACCAAAATTACATTTAATTCTCACTATTAATTTAATCTCAATTTGAAATAATTGTCATGTTGTGTTTGTTCAAATTATATTTCAGCTGAGGACCGTGCGATCGTGCCGAAATATGTAATGAGTGTGAGTAGTGGGAGAAAGTCCTCAGTAATCGCTCTGTGCAGCAACAATATGGAATATTTATAATTAATTCCAACTTACCGTGTGTTGTAAGGCCGAAACCTGCGGACGGGCGGACGTACGGTCGGACATGGTGTCACTCATTTTTAGTTCATTTTAAACACTTTATACAAATAACGCGTAAAAAAAATTTGAGAGTTGCACACTAATTTTGAGTGAATGTAATTTTCCATATTCACTCTGTGCTGCTTTGAATTCATGTTCGGCCTCGTTCTGTTGCCATGGTGTACCGACATTTTCCTACTGCAGTTATAAATCTATGCTGCAAAGCTAAGAAAAATTCATAAGGCACTTTGCTTAGGCTTGTGAATTATAGTGACGTCATAGCGTCCTGAGTTCTCACGCCATGTATTACTCTCAGGCATGGAACAAGGGACCGGTCACCCGGGCACCTGCTCGGTGCGTAAACCGATAAGTGGCGCTAAGACGTCAATTTGATAATCGGAAATTTGTTGCTTGTAAACTCAAGTTTCCACACGCGAAAGGATTTTTCCAAGAATTATCCACAATTTGGGCACGCGCACTCAAATTTTTTTCAGCCCCGCCCTAAATCGAAAAATATTAAAGAAAATCGGTTTGAAGAGGCGCCAAATTAATAGACTGCCCCGGGCGCTCACAAGTCTCAGGCCGGCCCTGGGTGTTCTAGGAGACAGAAACGTTATCCCTGAAGATGACGGCAGCATATTCCTGAAAAATATTTTCATTCTGTCTTAGTACAATTACGTAACATTGTACATGTGTCAAAAGCATGATGTAGTTAAGCACCTGTATATTATACCACACAATGGATATAAATAGTTTGGGCCTGTAATCCAACAATCCTAAATTTATCTTTTATCTTATTTATAGATAAGTTTAGGATTGTTGGATTACAGGCTTTATATATATAATTCATACTTAAAAATAAAATTTTATACATATAAGATGAAAAATTACCAATAAATCTATTTATTGGTAGCTTTTCATCTTATATATAATTTCATTTATTTTAATATAAAGTAATAAAATTGCTTATCTTGAATAGATGGGTTGGCAGAGTCCTTCCTAAGAAGCTAACAGTTCCTCAACTCATCGAGGAATCCCCCACATTTTGCGGAACGCGAAGGTTTATGACCGTAAGAACGCACCAATCTTCCCTGCCCTGAGCCACATCAGTCCAGTCCACGCCCTCCCTACACATCCTTCTTTCTATACAGCGTACCGACTGAGCGATTTCTCTGAATTTTATGGTTTATATTTTGCCATCAAATAAATAGACTAAAAACTTACTGGGTCTTCAGCCGTGATAAAGTCCAGTAAAACAACCAGCTTCCTGCAGATGTAGCAATTCTAAACTCTGGCTCTTGAATCGAGTTTCGCAGGAACTGAAGTTTTGGGCGAGATTAATTTATGATTTAGATTAGGTATTTTATTAATGTGTCAATTAGATGTTTTATTGAACGGACGCAAGCCAAAATAGACTTAACCAGAAGAATTTCCTTATCGATCACGTGTACCAGATGTCCTCGATATTTCTTCAGTACTGCATGTACGGAAGAATGTCAGGGACGCGCCCGATTTCAACAACATCGAGACGCGAGCTGTCATCAAGGTTTTTTTTTTCTGCAAGGCAAGGCGCCGAAGAAAATTCACGCCATTCTGACAGAAACATTAGCTTGTTTCCTTCCTGGTCTGCCTAAGGACTTATCAGCACCCCTGTACAGACTAAATGTGCGCACCGACTGACATGCTGACAGCATTAAAAGACAGTTTCATTCGCTGTGTGCAGAATAAACCGAAAAAAAAATCGTGAACACAATTTGTGGATTGCAGCAATTACACAGCAGATTTTTAATCTTGTAATTAAGTCTTTATTTACGTTTACAACGTATAATTACTTATGTGAAGCCAATTGTCTATTTTAGTCCGTTCAAGTAAGCTGTACATTAATTCGCGAATCATTCTTTACCTTAATTATTGATGCTTTGTATGCATGGCGCAGAATCTGTAGTTTTTAATTTTCCTTAAATAAATGAATATGTCCTGTTTGTTTACTTAAATGTGTTCAGGTTTCGTAATGACATAATGGACATCAAACACCGTGTAAGAAACAGAACACCAGTTCCTGGAAATTTGCCTGAGGCTTAGAAATATTTGCAAATTCACATATTCTCTCTCTCTTTCTGACATGTAACACTTATTGATGTATCATGTTATTTGCATGTAATTTCGCACTTTTTCTCAACGACTAACAGCCTTTAATTTTAGGGGAGCAATACAAGACTTCCTGTCCTGTGAACGAGATACGTGACTTGCAAATTGGCCTTGATTACTTCTGTAACTTCGATGTATAGTCTTATAGGGGAAATAAATCCATCCTACCATCTCTTAATCCTGTAAGAAAGTAAAATGCAGCATGAGCGTTTTTAGGTTTCCGGAGCAGTTTGTCTGAGGTACTCGTTTTTTGTATGTGGCCCTGCGTTAGCTGGCAATTGGTTCACTCAATTACGAAGGAATGCAGTGGTCTCCAAATGTCGGAAATCTATTACCTAGTGAATTGGCACTATATCCCGGAAGAAGGGATAATTAATCTGCAGCGTGACGAAATCCGAATGTATATTACATCATGGTAATATTTAAAAAAAAAAAAGTGTCTTACATGCATGAAGCATGATGAGATTTAAAATCCCAGGAAAAAATCCAAAATGTAGTTAAATTCCAATGCTGTTGACTCAATTTTCGAAGTGTCTCGTTGAATTTATTATTCTCAGCGATCCAATAACTGGACAGAATGGTTGGAACTGTACCACTTCTGGCTGTATATTCGGCAGTGACGGAGTCGAATGTCAGCCTAGGCACCATTTATCCTGGCCTGATTTTCGTAGTTTTATTCAGTCACTCTGAACAAATTTCGAGGTAATACTTCAAATTATAACATTACCTCTCGTTCCAAATCATATTCAAATCGGTGTTCACTGAGCTAACGTAAAAGTTCTTAAATAAACCATAAATGGAAAAATTTGCCCTGTCGTATTTAATCAAATGGTAAGAATGAAATTATAAGCTTGGCGCTGCTTCCTTGCCCAACAACTTCTGCGTATCTGGGACTGTTAGCCAAGGTGCAAACATTTTTCAAAAATCTCGATTAGACGTCATGATTCTACGCGCAAGAGTGGTGACGTCAAGCAAGTTTCATGCAGAGAATCACAAATACTGAGCGTCTCCTCTGCTGTAAGCATGTTTTATTTTCCCATCTGTGGGTTTGCCCTTTGGGCTCCAGTGAGAAGTCTTGAGCGCCAATAAAAGTTAAAACTTGAGTGTTATTTTGGCTTTAATTGTTGTTATATGTTGTTAATTTTTTGGAATTGGAAAGTTGAAGGGCGCGTTTTATCCCGCACGTTCTTTGTTAACGTCATTAAATCTAGATCTCTGAGACGAGCAGGATAGGTGGGTAGCGTGGGTGAAATGAGAAATACACACAAAATTTTTATCGCAAGACTTCTGTCTTGCAGAAACCTCTTGGGTTACTGTGTCGTAGACGGGAGGATAATATTAAAAATAAACGTTGAGGAAAACGTTCGTGGTAGAGTAAAATTATTTAAAGTCACACCGCCGTGCCACTCCTAAACACAAGTGTAGAAAATATTCTTTATCATTAAATATAAAGTTGAATTTACATGTGTAAACGTTCTTTATATTGGCAGGTCAGTATCTGAAAGAGGCTTAACCTGCCATCTGTTTCGTTTTTTGATTGGCTAACTTTCTGGTTAATAGTAACTGGCATTATACCTGATGGAATGTCAGCACAAAGGACTTGCAATTTTCAGCGTCGTATTTGACCACACTACTTCCTTCACTGCGGTCCACTTTCGTGCTTCATGGCCCTCGAGCCATATAGAATGACTGCACTGCATATGGACGCTAATGACCACGAAAAAATAGTGGGAAGCCAGTTACATTTGTGCTGTGACACTCAACGTCGTCGAATAATATAAATATGCATTAATTGAGCGGTGCTGTCAGAGTATGAGGGTTCTTTATTTGTACCATTTCTGACGCCCATAAAATCTGGTGAGAAAAGGTGTATACGAATGGAGTATTGGTTATTGCGGTTTGTCTAAAGCAGTGTTTTTCAACCTTTGTGAGTCCGCGGCTCGGTAAATTTTTTTTCATAAGACAAGGGCCCGGTCCCAACAAATTTACTCGTAAATACCTTTCCAATTTTTTTTTAAGTTCTTACGTTAAACTAACATAAATATTAATAATTAATTATGGCATAATAATAAAGAGTATTAGTACACTTATGTATACGTTATGGAATGTTGACAAATATAAAATTACATTTAAATTAGTTATCAGTCAATGGACCAATGAAATCTTGTAGTATATTGTAGTTTCATCAGGGCAGCATCTGGGTCTGAGCTTTTCGACACATTCATTAATATTATTCTTCTCAGAATATTTTCACTACTAAAATGACAAATTCCAGGATAACCTCTCGCGGCCCGGTGTAATTGATGCCAGAGTCCGGTACTGGGCCGCAACCCGGCGGTTGAGAAACACTGATCTAAAATGTGTTTCATATTTGTCGCATCTCGTGAGATGGATCCTATGTAACTTACTTGAAACAGTGGAAAACACTACTTTAATGTTACTTACCCACTGCTGAATGACCGCCTCTGTGGTCTAGTGGTCAGAGTTCCTGGCTACAGATACAGAGGTCCCGGGTTCGATCCCCGGCGCTACCAGATTTTCTGAGTAGTAGTGGGTCTGGAACGGGGTCCACTCAGCC
>Ga0131853_10011149_pt1 | contig 16434 bp, 15 predicted proteins | sample TergutLab28metaG_FD_92764 | JGI IMG/M metagenome (GOLD analysis project Ga0131853, IMG submission 92764) | Labiotermes labralis P1 segment gut microbial communities from Petit-Saut dam, French Guiana - Lab288 P1 (version 2) (version 2) | ecosystem: Host-associated > Arthropoda: Insects >...
GAAAACGCGCAAAAAACAAGCCTACGCTCCACCATAAATATGCTTGCCGCCGATTTGAAGTCTAACGGCGGTTCGGTCGTAGCTTGCTATAATTATACGGGTACGCCGTATGTTAAAAACCAAGTGCTGCCGGAAGTGGTATATGCCTACGGCTTACGCGAATCCATAAGCCACGATTACTTAAAAGACTGCGATGCCGTGCAATATATCAATGTGAAAAGCGAGGGTTTCCTCCGTGAAGTGGTGACTAAGTTCCAGAATAAATACGGCGGCAACACTTACGAAGGTCTGATGCCGAAACTCGCCATCTTCGCCGCTACGATGGAGGAAGCAGTCGATGAAGTTCAACCGGCCGTAGAAAGTGTACTTGCCGATTTAGGAATTCCGCTTTCAAGCGTTCTCGTAAATGTGGGCGATGCGAAATATACAAAGGAGGAAGATATCCGACACTTTAATAATCTCGATATCGTTGGTACGGAAGGAAGCCAGAAGCAATTTTTAATACTGGTCAATAAAGGACGGGAAGGTTGGAATTGCCGCTCCCTATTCGGCGTTGCCTTGTTCCGTAGCCCCAAATCAAAAATATTCGTACTCCAAGCCACGATGCGTTGTTTACGGAAAATCACGGACGAACAGCAAACTGCCACGGTGTTTCTGTCAGAGGAAAATTATCAAATACTCAACGATGAACTCACAAAGAACTTCAACATGGAAATAAAGGATTTAAGCAAGAGTGGTGAAAAGAACCCGAAATACCCTGTCCGTGTTCTGCCTCCGCCGCGTAAAATTAAGCTGCGGTCGATAAGCCATGAATACAGCCTAACCGAAAAAGGCTATTCGACCCCTGTAGACTTTAGTTTATCCACGCTTGATTTGACGAAATACACCGCCAAAGCCTACGAAAAAAAGGGTATAACCTCCGAAATAACGGCAAAGGAAGTAGAATTAATAAGTGTAGTCGAACCTATGACTTACAGTTTATTTTCGCTTGTTGGGGAAATTTCACGCTATATGAACATTTCTCCTGTTTTGATTAACAGAATCCTAAACGAAGCAGTTGACGGCATAAGCAAGGTTGTTGAAATTGTAAACAAGCATAACGCTATCGTTGGAGACATAATTATTCCGAGGATTTTTGAAGTCTTGTTCGATGTCGTAAAAAATGTTAAATCAGAAGAGCGCGAACTCACATTACTCCACGAACCCAAAGTCGGCGGTTATTATGAATTTTCAGCAAAGCCGGAACTCGTCGTTCGCCGTGATGATGTATCGTTAAAAGATGAATGGCGCGCTCGGAGTTTCCATGCCGACACATATTGCTTTGATTCAAGGCCCGAAAAGGAATGTTTCTTACAATATGTTTCGAGCGGTCGGGTGAGTGAAGTTTATTTTACGGGTATGTTTACGAGCGAACAGGGCGATTTTTCTGTGCAATACTACGACCCCGAAAGCGGGCGTATCCGTCGGTATTACCCCGATTTTTTTGCGAAAATGACAAACGGTACATACCAAATTATCGAGGTGAAAGGCGATAACAGAATCGACGACCCGATTGTAAAAATCAAAGAAGCCGCCGCCCGTGAAATCGCTGCCGAGAGCGATGTGGAATATATTATGTACGCCGGAAGCGTAATTATGAAAAACAACGTATTAGAACAGGATATGTCCATCGAAGCACAGCTATTTATCTTGGATGAAATGAGAGCAACTGTGAAGTAATCAATAGCGAATTATTGCTTTATCCGGCCAACGATATCGCTATCGGATGCTGAACGTGTTCCACCGGCACACAGCATCCCGGCGTGCCTAATGGGCACGCGTCGTTGTCGTTTCCCGGCCCTACGCAAAAAAATCCCGCGCCTGATGGGACGGCTTTCAACCGGAACAGCTATACAGAATTTTACATCAATGTGGACAATGGCAATATCGTTAAATTTGAGTGGGATGATTAAGCCCAAAACAAAAGGAGTGTTTCAGAATGAGGAAAAGCAAACTTACAAAAAGCATTATAGCTATAATTAGTATGGTTGTTATGCTGTCAACAATAACCGCTATGCCTGTATTGGCGAGAGTAGCACAAGAAACGATTACGGTAAATTTTAACAACATCAGCATTGCCGTAAATGGTCAACTTGCACAGACTGAGTTTGAACCGTTTATTTTTCAAGGCAGAACTTATCTGCCTGTGCGTGACGTAGCCAATGCAATGGGCTTTGGGGTTACATGGGAAGATGCTGCAAACACAGTCCATTTAACTGCAGGAACGGCTAATCCGCACCAATTTACACCTGCTATCGGAAGCGTAAGGCAACAAACGATTACAGTCAATTTCAACAATATCCGAATTGCTGTAAACAACCGGCTTGTGCAGACTGAATTTGAGCCGTTCATTTTTCAAGGCAGAACATATTTGCCTGTGCGTGATGTAGCAGATGCAATGGGCTTTGAAGTAACTTGGGAGGACGCAACAAACACGGTGCATTTGACTTCACGTAATCTCAATATTACACCGAATTATCCCCCGCACCAACCCATAATTCCTGTGCCGCCAATTGGGGAAATCGGCAACATAACCATTCCTGCAAATATCACACCAAGACCCCCTGTAAGAACAGGCGGCCCGGCCAACCCTGCCATTTCAGCACAAAGAGCGGTAGAACTTGCCCGTGACCATCTTATCTCTATAGGCGTGACAAGCGCACGCTTTGACTATATCTATATGGATATAGAGAGAGGTACATGGGTATGGAGCGTAGAATTTGACGGACAGGGCAGAAGTTATGAGTTTTATATCAATGTGGAAACAGGGGCATTTTTACAAGCACCACAAAGAACATCTACAGGAAATACCCCTACCGTAACTCCGTCATCACAACCACAGCAAACCATACCGCCGGCAACCAACAGCACAAGTAATAACAGACCATCCAATCCAGCCATCTCTTTACAAAGAGCTATAGAAATAGCGGAAGCCGACCTTGTAAGGCGTGGCATTAACGCCACTTTCCACAGTAATTCAGGTATGGATTGGGAACGTGGACAATGGGTTTGGGAAATTGAGTTTAGGGTAGTAAATGCCCCAAGAGGACGGCACGTTATTGAGTATTACATCAACGTTGATACCGGCGCTATCGTCAAATTTGAGCAAGGCGATTAAATAAATATTTAGGAGCTGACGGAATATGTCATCTTATGACCCACAGCGCAATCCAAACAAAGATGCCGTAGCACCCTCCAAACGCAAGGGAAAAACGAAGCTGATAATCATACTGCTTGCGGTGGTATTGGTTGCTATTACAACATTTATGTTGTGGCCGAGTAACATATCACGCCAAGAAGCTCAAAATGCTGCTGTATCTCATGTGGGCGGCGGTACAGCCAATCGTGCTGACTTCGATTTTGAAGGCTTGCAAAGGGTTTGGAGTGTAGAGGTATTTTATAACGGTCTTGTCCATGAAGTCTATGTTAGCAGACGGACCGGCAATGTCGTTAGGATGGAAGTTGATAGGTGGGATTAGTTCTGCCGTATAGTTTAGGCAGTTCCGCTTGACACTTGCTGAATCGGAGCACATCCTAATTAAATAAGTTATAAAGTTAATTAGGATCTGTGGAGATATGCAATCATGGCCGCCAACCGAGCCGGTGGCTTGTTCTGCCTCTATAAGGGGCTAACCCCCAACTTGAGTCTAAAGACGCTTTAAACAATTTGCCAACCGTTATTCATTCTCCGGCTGCTGTTGAAGCAGTTTTTTACTTTTTGCCTGTATTCACCTGATCAATTTTTCTGATTGTCACCACACTGCCTATTAGTACTTTTAAACAATTGGTTAAGTTGTTGATGTGCAATTTTAACAATTTAGTTTTTTATATCCTAAATCTATTGACATTATTATGTAACAGTATTATATTTATCTTAGCTGCTTGCATGTAAGAGTTCAAGAATTCTTACATGCAAGCTGGAGGTTCCTATAGAAGGAGGTGTAAATATGAAGTGAGCGGGTTACAGAATTGTCTTGGCGTTATGAGCGGCGTAGATATTTATCAGAAGTTGAAAGAAGACATTATTACATTAAAGCTAAAGCCCGGGCAAATGATAAGTGAGAATGAGATTGCCGGCGTATATAACGTTTCCAGAACGCCGATTAAAAACGCTTTTCTGCGCCTAAAGGGGGAAAAGTACATCGAGATTATTCCCCAAAAGGGTAGTTTTGTCACTTTGCTCGACATGAAGTACATAAAAGACATAATTTATATGCGTTCGGTTCTTGAAATGGACATGTTAAGCTCCATTATAGAGAACAAGCTAACCGACGAGGTCAGCACCAAGCTTGAAGACAATTTGAGCCTGCAAAAAACGCTGATTGAATCAAGCTGCGTTAATCCCTTCAGCTATTTCGAGATCGACAGTGCGTTCCATTATTGCCTTTTCGAGGCAGTCGGGCGCGGACGCATGTGGGATATTATCCAGGACTGTCAGGTGTACTATTCCAGGTTCCGTATACTGGATACTATGATTACGGAACGCTTCACAGGGCTGTACGAAGAACACAGAAAAATAGCCGATGCCCTTAAAAATCAAGATAAACAAGTGCTTAAAGAACACATCTTCAACCATCTTAATGGCAATATCCGAATACTGACCCCAAAAATCGAGGGAGAGTTCAAGGATTATTTTATTCAGCATCTGTAAAAATTATGAGGAGGTTTTTAAATGAAAAAGTATGCTACTATCGTGTCGGTACTACTCGCGGCCACTATGCTGGTAAGCGCGTGTACCCCCACAAACAACGCGGCACCCGCGGCAACTCCGGCGGCACCCGCAGCAACTCCGGCTAACGAGCCGGCCGCTCCGGCGGATGAGCCGGGAGAATGGTTGCCCAATAATGGTAACGCGGCCACAATCCGCATGTCTTGGTGGGGTGCTGACCCGCGTCACGAAGCACTTATCGCCGCTCTTGACCTTTACATGGACAGATACCCCCACATAACGGTTGACCACGAGTTCGGCGCGTTTCAAGGCTGGATGGACAACATGGTAATACAGCTTGCCGGCCAGGTAGAGCCTGACATTATGCAGGTCAATTACGCTTGGGTACACGCGTTTGGCGGCGGCACAAACGTATTTTTAGACCTAAACACAGTAAGCAACGTCTTAGACCTCTCGGAGTGGAGCCCCGAACTTCTTAACTTTATGACTACCGCTGACGGCCAGTTGGGCGCTGTGCCTCATGGTGTTACGGGCCGCGTAGTAATCTATGACCGAGAAATGCTTGCTGAACATGACTTAAGCTCGTTTCCTGCCACCTTTGACGAGTGGATAGAGCTTGGCTCAAGCGTTTCCGTAGGCAACGCAGGCTTGGACCAAGGCAACAACACATACGCGTTCTATCCATTAGGACCCGAAACAATCGACGTCATGTTCCTCCAAATGCTGTATAACAACACTGGCAAGAACATGGAAGAAAACGGACAAATGCTTCATACCGTAGAAGAAGTCCGGGAAATATTCGAAATTATCGGCAGAATGACTGAATCAGGCGCAATGCCGACTTTTGAACAACAAGAGCCTCCGCACGACGCGACCAACCCGGTTTGGATGGAAGGGCGCGGCGGATCGGCGTTTGAGTGGGTAGGAAACATATTCCTTGCCGGCGGAAACTTCATGGAAAACGACCTTGACCGTTTGGGTATAGCCAATCTTCCGGCTGTCGCACCGGGCGGCGGGCAGGCTATTATGCAAAGACCTTCGCTTGGCCACGCGATTTCCAGAAATAGCGACTACCCGGAGGTTGCCGCACACTTGCTTAACTTCCTTTATACCGATGAAGAGGCTCTTCTCATAATTGCGCACCATTTGGGTGTTCCTTTCTCCAGAACCGCCGCCGCAATTGCGGAACGCGATGAAATCATACAGGGGCTCCAGTTAGAAGGCGTAGACTTGCTTATCAACAACCACGGTATCATGAGCCCGCTCTTTGAAGACCCCAATTTGCGCCAGCCGCGGTTTAGCATATTTGAAGCTTTCCGAACAGGCTCTATCGACGCCGAAACTGCTGCCGAAAGGTTTTTGAGTGAACAGCAGTCAGCTCTTGATAACATGAGGTAACAACAATGGAGCAGCCCAAACCTTCTTCGGTATCGGTACCCTTGAAAAAAGTAAAGCGTAAGATTCCAATAGCGCCGTTTGTGCTGTTAATACCTTGGTTTATAGGGATAATGCTCTTTAGGATATACCCGATTATGATGTCGTTCTGGTATAGCCTGCGTGATTTCCACCCCATTATGGGCGACCGCGGTTTTGTCGGGCTTGATAATTACAGATGGCTTTTGTTCGACTTTCCGCTGTTCTGGCGGTCAGTCGAGGCCACATTCAGGTATGTGGTTTTCGGCACACCCATGGTATTGGCTTCGGCTCTGTTTATCGCGTTTATATTAAACTTCAAGCTTAAAGGAGTAAACCTATTTAGGACTATCTACTACGTTCCCTCTATTCTTGGGGGGAACGTAGCTGTATCCTTGATATGGATACAGCTTTTCGGGTCTAACGGCCCGGTAAACACTATCATGATGATGATGGGTATGGAGCCTGTGTCGTGGCTTCGCTCCGAAGCATTTGCTCCGTTTACGCTGATATTTCTTTCAGCGTGGCAGTTTGGCTCGGTAATGCTGATCTTCTTGGCGGCCTTGCAAAATGTTTCGCCGTCACTGTACGAAGCGGCGTCGATCGACGGTGCAAGGAAGTTCAGGCAATTTATATCCATCACACTTCCCATTATAACGCCGGTTGTGCTGTTTAACACAGTAAATGTGCTTCTGCGTCACTTCCAGGAATTTAACTCGGCATTCCTGATAACGGACAGAGGCCCAAACGATGCCACCAACTTCCTTAACATCTTAATTTACGAATATGCCTTTAGACGCTTCGAATTTGGGGTGGCTTCCGCGATGACGTGGCTGTTCCTGGCTGCGATAGGAATATTGACACTGATTTTGTTCAGTTCGTCAAAGCATTGGGTCCATTATAACGACTAGAAGGGGGGCAGAGCAGATGAGCACCAAGAACAAAATAAACGCAGTAGTCCGCTATACTCTGTTGATAGCGGTTGGCCTTCTGCTGGCCTATCCTCTTTTCTGGATGATTGGCTCGGCTTTTAAACACAACGCGGACATCTTCGGTAACCTCAATATCCTGCCGCCCCCGGGGCGCGGCACCACTGAATACTTTGCGGCGGCATGGCAGTTGTCTCCGCGTAATACCATGGCCTTCTATTACTGGAACACTTTGCAGTTCCTTATCCCAAGAGTTATAGGTACAGTGATTTCATGCACTCTGACGGCCTACGCAATTGCGCGCTTCAGCTTCCCCGGCAAGAAGATAGTGTTTACAATAGTTATTGTCACTCTTCTGATGCCGGAGCTTGCCTTTAGGATACCTATCTTTATGCTTTACAGAGACATAGGTCTTCTTGACACATTTGCGGCTTTGTATATCCAGGAGTTCTTTGCGGTGGGTTCGTTCTTTGTCTTTATGATCATCCAGTTCATGAGGACCATACCGCGTGAGCTTGACGAATCGGCCCAAATAGACGGCTGCGGCCCTCTGCGCACTCTGATATTCATTCTTGTGCCAATACTTAGGCCTATCATTATCACGGTGGGGCTTCTAACGTTTATGTGGGGCATGAATGACTTCCAAGGCCCGCTGATCTTCCTAAGCTCGCCTGAGAATAGGGTTCTTGCCCTGGCACTTCGGGGGCTGTTACAAGACTATGACGTGACCAACTTCGGTCAGATTTTCGCGGCGGCTTTCATGGCACTTATTCCGACGCTTGCGATCTTCTTCACTTGCAGTAAGTTCTTTGTGGAAAGTGTCACAAGCTCCGGCGGTAAGGAATAGTTACAAAAGCTATAGAGACAGGGGGGCTGACCATGAAGGTAATAGCGCGGGTTCTCGCACAGCTTGTGGATTTGTTCGCAAGCATCGCTATATTTGTATTTTCTTACATGGTTGTCAACCCTGTCATTATTAATTTTGGCCTGGGCGTCACGGTAAGCGCGGCTTTTACATTGGTTTTTGTGTTTATATTAATAGCGATTGTACAATACTTTTTTATGATGGAAGGACAAACGCTTGGCAAAGCGTTTTTCGGCCTAAAGATGGTTTCGACAGACCCACAAAGGCCGCTTGATACGACGATATTGTTCCAGCGAGAGGTATTTTTGAAGTTTTTTAGCTGTTACCTGATCTGTATACCTGTTCTTTTTGGCCGCCAAGGCGGTCACGAGGTTGCGACCGACACATCTGTGGTTTGGCGAAGAAACGCGTAGGGGGAACGATAATGTACAAAATTTTGATGAACACACCGTTTGGATTTGTTCTGGAAATGTCGAACGAACATATCTATCGGCAAGACAGTCCGTACGAAATTTTTATCGACGACAAGCTGCATTCGGCGGATACTCGGAATGTGGTTTGTATATTTGGGCTTATGCCCAACAGAAATTATCACATAGAAATAAAGGGCACCGGGTTGGACTTCGGCTTTACGCATCAGACCGAGACCCCGGGTTATGTCATAGATGTTACAGACTACGGCGCGTCAGGAAACGGCATAAAAGACGACACATCGGCAATTAACGCGGCGATATATACGGCTCCCGGTGGTTCCGTAATCAGGTTCTCTAAGGGTGTATACACGGTTAGCTCTGTGCTTTTGCGAAGCAATATAGATCTCTACCTTGAAGAAGGTGCGGAAATCCGCCAGAACCCGGACAGGAAACATCTAGCCGTTATCAAGGGCTATCAAAAAAATTACGACTATACAGAAGCCTCGGTAAACGCAACTTGGGAGGGCAACCCGCTTGATTGTTACTCCAGTTTGATACATGGCCACAATGTAGAGAACGTCCGAATTTACGGTCTTGGAATCTTTAACGGAAGCGGCGAAGAAAGCGGCTTCTGGAAAAACCCCAAGGTCAAGGACGTGGCATGGCGGCCACGAAACTTTTTCTTGTCTTTTTCCAGAAATATTACATCAGCCGGTATTACAAGCAGGAATTCATCCGCGTGGAACATCCATCCGTTTTACAGCGATGGTTTGAGGTTCTACGGCCTTCACATAGAATCTGACACAAACTCTCCTAACACTGACGGCCTAAACCCGGAAAGCTGTGACGATGTCGAAATCGTTGGGTGCCGTTTCTGTGTCGGCGACGACTGCATCGCCATAAAATCCGGCAAAGTACATATGGCTCGATACCACTACAAACCCAGCGAAAATATAACAATACGCAATTGCTTGATGGAAGAAGGGCATGGCGGCGTGGTGATAGGTTCTGAAATATCGTGCGGGGCAAAAAATATAAAAATTGAAAAGTGTTTGCTACAACGAACCGACAGGGGGCTGAGGATCAAGACACGGCGCGGGCGCGGAAATACATCGGTTGTGGAAGGCATAGCGCTCGAGAACATAAGGATGGAAGGCGTAATCAATTGTTTTACCGTGAACATGTTCTACAATTGCGACCCTGACGGGCGCAGCCACTACGTAAGTTGCCCCAATCCCTTGCCTGTTGGCGAAGATACTCCTGTTGTAAGAAGCATAACGATCTCAGGGGTAGCAGCGGAGGATATTTCGGGGGCGGCGATATTCCTGTCAGGTTTGCCCGAAAGCCCGATCATCGGTGTGACCTTTAAAGACTCATCTTTTTCATTCCGTGACGGGCGCGAAACCGCTTGCCCCGAAATGATGAGCAACGAGGTTTTGATACCAAACCTGGGTGTGTATATGAATAATGTAGAGGACACAAACTTTTGCCGGAACCGTTTCGAAGGGACTCATGTGACCATAATTGACGGCAAGGAGGAACACAATGTATAGCAAAATAATAGACATGGCAAATAAGTTCATTGACGATTCTTCCCCCGAAAAACCGGCTTGGAACCAAGAAGTACTTCTTGGCCACATAAAACCGGGCTGGAATTATATCGACGGATGTATGATAAAGGCCTTTCTTGATCTCTACGACGCTACACAAGACAGAAGATACTTAGACTTCGCCGACAATTATGTCGATTGTTTTATTAGCGGCGATGGCTCGATACTTGGCTACAAACAAGAAGACTATAACATCGACCATATAAACGAGGGGAAAGTTCTATTTACCTTACATAGGCTTTTCGGCAAGGAAAAGTATCGAAAAGCCATTGATGTTTTGTACAACCAGCTGATGGATCACCCCAGAACAAAGTCCGGCAATTTCTGGCACAAAAAGATTTACCCAAACCAGGTTTGGCTGGACGGGCTTTACATGGCCTTACCGTTTTACGCCGAATACGAAACACTGTTCAACGAAAGCAAGAACACCCGAGACATCTTCACACAATTTAAGAACGTATATGAAAACATGCGGGATACAAGCAACGGCCTTATGTATCACGGCCGGGATGAATCTCACGAATGCTTTTGGGCGGATCCAACAACAGGGTTAAGCAAAAATTTCTGGAGCCGTTCCCTCGGTTGGTACTGTATGGCGCTCCTTAATACCGCCGAAAAGATTGACGAGAGGCAGTTTTACGAAAGAGAAACCTTGATACGGCACCTACGGGAAATAGTGGACGCTGTTTTGAAGGTTAGCGACAAAGAAACCGGGATGCTTTGGCAAGTGACCACAGCGCACGGAAAAGACGGCAACTATCTTGAAACCAGCGCAAGTTGTGCGTTTGCTTACACTCTGATGAAGGGTGCGCGGCTTTCCTTTCTGCCGGAATATTATTTCGGCCGGGGCAAGCGTATTTTCGATTCGGTAGTGTCCGAAAAGCTCAAAGAAACCGCCGAAGGTTTGGTACTCACAGATATTTGCCTCGTCGCCGGTCTTGGGGTATATCAGGGCAAGGGAAGCTATAAGGAACGGGACGGCACATACGAGTACTATATTTCAGAACCGCGGGTAGACAACGACGCAAAAGGCGTGGCTCCCTTTTTTATGGCATATGCCGAAGTCTACAGGAAGGAGAGGGTCAAGTTATGAAGTTGGGTATGCGTGCCCACGATTTCGGCCGCTTCGAACCATCGGACCTTGCGAAAAAGCTTCATGAGGCCGGCTTTGAAACTTGCCAGCTTGCGCTTACAAAGGCCATCAGCACAGTGACAGCGTTTTCGGATATTAACCTTTTAGTACTTGAGAATGTGCGGCGAAGTTTCAGCGACAACAATGTCGAGATTGGTGTGCTTGGCTGTTATGTCGAAATTGGGCATGAAAATAAGGATTCCAGGCTGGCGGAAGTGAAGAAGTTCTTGACAGGGTTGGAACACGCAAAAGAACTGGGGGTACGTATAGCCGGAACAGAAACGACCCACTTTCCCGCTTCTTTAGACATAAAGCGCGAACCGGCCTACGAAAACCTTAGAGATTCAGTACTTCGTATGGTGGAAGCGGCCGAGAAGCTGGATGTAAACATCGGCATAGAAACCGTTGCTGACCACACGCTGAATTCCGCCTTGCTTACAAGGCGGCTTCTGGACGAAGTGAGTTCAAAAAAGCTCAAAGTTATACTCGACCCGGTGAATTTAATCCTCACACAACAAGACATAGACAATCAAGACGAAATATTCAAGAACTTTCTAAATATAATCGGCACAAGCATCTGCGCTCTGCACGTAAAAGATATAGTGTTTAATAACGGCGAAAAGCTATGGAAGAACATAGGTCAAGGCGATATACATTACAAACCTATCTTTAAGTGGCTGCAAGAAAACAACAATGACCTGCCCATTCTACGAGAACATGTAAAACCAAGCAGCTGTGAAACTGATGTACATGCAATACGTAAATTAATGACGGTGTAGATCTATAGCGAATAATATAAAATACGCTGGAGGCGAAAATAATGGCAGGCATATCACTGAAAAACATTTTCAAGGTATATCCGGGTAATGTTACGGCTGTACACGACTTTAGTCTGGAAATCGAGGACAAAGAGTTCATAATCTTGGTAGGTCCTTCGGGCTGCGGAAAATCGACGACACTGCGCATGGTCGCGGGTCTAGAGGACATAACCGACGGAGAACTTTACATAGGTGACAGACTGGTCAACGAAGTGGCACCAAAAGACCGCGACATTGCAATGGTATTCCAGAACTACGCGCTGTACCCTCACATGACAGTCTACAACAACATGGCTTTTGGCCTAAAGCTCCGCAAAGAGCCAAAAGAAGTCATCCGCCAGAAGGTACATGCCGCGGCAAAAATCTTGGATATCGAACACCTTCTCGAGCGCAAGCCAAAGGCTCTGTCAGGCGGACAGAGGCAGCGTGTCGCTCTGGGGCGCGCAATGGTAAGAAACCCGGCGGTGTTCCTTCTTGACGAACCTCTCTCGAACCTTGACGCCAAGTTGAGGACATCCATGCGCTCGGAAATTTCCAAGTTACACAAGAAACTGCAGACGACCTTCATCTATGTCACACACGACCAAATTGAAGCCATGACAATGGGCGATCGTATTGTGGTGATGAAAGACGGCTTCATCCAGCAAGTGGACACCCCGCAAAACCTCTACAACAACCCTGTGAACCTCTTTGTTGCCGGTTTTATCGGCACACCTCAGATGAATTTCCTAAACACGACTGTGCATAAGACAGGCGACAAGTATTTCGCCAGGTTTGGTGAAACCATGATACCCATTCTGCCGGAGCGGGCTTCGTCCGATAATATCGCCAAATATATCGACAAAGAAATAACCGTCGGCATAAGGCCCGAACACTTACACGTCGAGAAAGCCGGAATGGAGCCCGGCGAATATATTTCCATCGACGTAAACATCGACATTGCTGAGCTTATGGGCGCGGAGATTTACATCTACGGAAATTGCAGCGACACGAACCTTATAGCAAAAGTCTTGCCGAAAGACAGCCCTCAAGCCGGGACTGTCGCCAAACTGGCTATAAGCTGTGCTGATGTGCATCTGTTTGATTCTGAAACCGGCATGGTTATTAAATAAACGTGTAGACGATAGAACCCCGCTCATTTTGCTTTGAATGGCCGGGGTTCTTAATTTCTATTTTGCTTCGTTACCAAGAGCTGGAACAGCTATAATACAAGGACAGGCATGATTTATTTCTTGATGTTGGTGCTTCGCTATAGATGGGTTACTTGATCAGCGTGATCAGTGGAAACCCGCGCATAGCCGGCCACCCGCCGCCGCCTCCCGCCCTCTGCGGCTTGTGTGTGCGGCGTAACCGTCGCGGGGATCACGGTCACCGTCCTCTTTACAGATTCGCCGCTCTCAATTTTTGACGACATAACAACACCTCGCACAGTTGATTAAACAACATATGCGAGGCTGTTTGTACGTTATAATCTTGGCGCTTAATAGACAAGCACGACCTTCTTCACCGAAGGATCCTTCCTGTCGATCATCTCGAAGGCTTCCTTGGCACGCTCGAAGGGTATCTCGTGGGAGACCTGCCCCGTCACGTCGATAAGGCCGCCGTTGATGCCGTCAAGAACCTCTTTGAACTTGCCGTTTTGAAGCCTGGAGCCGATGATGTCAAGCTCCTTGGACGTTATCTTGAACTGCGCGATCTCCGACAAATCTTTTAGGAACGACATGGTGACAACCCTGCCCGCGTTGCAGGTTATGTCGGCCAGCAAGGCCAGGGATTCCGGAAACCCGGCCGCGTCTATCGACACCGTGGGAAGCTTGCCGCCCAGAGCTTGCGCCAAGCCTGTTTCGGACGTGTTGACGCAGTGCCGCACGCCAAGGGCGCGGGCTTCCTCCAGCCGCTGCTCGGCCACGTCCGCCACGATCAGCTCCGCGTCTGTGAGAAGCAAGGCCTTGATAAGGCTCTTGCCCAGCGCGCCGGCTCCCAGCACCAGCACGGTGTCCGACGCGACAACCTTGGCTCTGGACACAGCCTGGAAGGCTATGCTCATAGGCTCGATCATCACCGCGTCGGAAAAGCTCAGGTGTTCCGGCAGGATGTAGAGGCTGTCCTCATCGGCCGTGATATATTCCCTGTAGCCTCCGTCGATGTGGACGCCGCGCACCTTCAGCCCAAGGCAGACGTTGGGACGGCCGATGCTGCATGGATAGCACGCGCCGCAGCTGATTATCTGGTCCACGATAACCCTGTCGCCGGGCCGTACCTTTGTGACGTCCGCGCCAACCTTGTCCACCACGCCGACCATCTCGTGGCCCATAACCCGCGGATACGTGGCCACGGGGGACGTTCCGTGGTAGATATGCACGTCGGAGCCGCATATGCCGGCCGCCTTTATCTTCACCAGCACCTCGCTGCCGCCGGAGACCTCCGGCATGTCAACATTTTCAAAGCGCAGTTCCATCGGAGTTACCGTAACCAATTGTTTCATAGCGCACCCCTCTAGTTAAGCAAGCTAGGCAGCCATGTCGTAAGCGGAGGAACATAGGCCACCAGTAACAGAATCAGCAGCAGTGTACCCAGGAAGGGCATGTTGGCCTTCAACGCATCCCACATAGACACCCGGCCGATCTGCGCGGCCGTCGCCAAGCATATGCCAACGGGCGGCGTAACAAGGCCGATCAGCAAGTTCGTGACGGCCATAACGCCAAACTGAACCGGCGACATGCCGATCCCCAAGGCCACGGGCATAAGCACGGGGAACATGATCAGTATGGACGCGATGGTTTCCATAAACATGCCAACGAACAGCAGGATCAAGTTGATTATCAGGATCACAAGGAAGTAGTTGTCCGTAAAGCCCAGTATGGAATCGGCGATGAACTGCGGCACGCGTTCCGTGACAAGTATGGTGGCGAACACGCTGGCCAAGCCCACAAGCAGCAGTATGCTGCCCGCGGAGCGCATAGTCCTTACCACAGCGCGGAAGATGAGTTTGAACGTGAGTTCTTTGTAGAAGCATGTGCATACCAGCAGGGCATATGCCACGGTGACAACCGCCGCTTCTGTCGGCGTGAATATGCCGCCGAGTATGCCGACCATCAGTATCAACGGCATAAGAACCGCGCCTATAGCGGCCTTGGCCGTGATTAGTATCTCGCGCAGGGAGTGCTTGCGCGTCTTGGGGAAGTTGCGCCGGTTGGCGATGAACATAACTTGGAAGAACAGGGTCACGCCCAGCAGAAGCCCCGGCAGTATTCCGCCGGCAAACATACCGCCCACACTTATGGCCACGGCCGAACCCGCAATCACCATCGGCATACTCGGCGGAATTATCGCGGAGATGATCGACGTTGACGCGGTAAGCGCGACGGCGAAATCTTTTTCGTACTCCGATTCCTCCATGGCGGGGATGAGCATGGAGCCAAGGCTCACCACATCGGCCAGAGCCGTGCCGGTTATTCCCGCGAAAAGCTTCGAGCTAAGCACGTTCACCAGGGCCAGGCTGCCCCTGAAATGCCCCACCAGCGAGTTCGAGAGCTTGAGAAGCCTCTTCGTAACGCCGCCCGTATTCATCAGCCCGCCGGCAAGCATGAAGGCCGGAATGGCGATCATAACGAAGGAGTCCATGCCGGCGTAGGTTCTCTGGCCGATAAGCACCAGCGGCGTATCGGTAAACAGCAAGTAGATCATCGACGATATTCCCAGAGAGAACGCGATCGGCACACCAAGCATCAACAGCAGCAGAAACACCACAATCATAACAGCAACCATTTAGGCGTCAACCTCTTTTCCGCGCAGTGATACGCCATCCTGTTCCAAGGAGGTCTCGATCTCGCGTATGTGTTTTTTAAGGGCCTGCTCTTCCGCGCTTTTCTTGTCGATCACGCGCTGCGGGTCGAGAACGTCCAGCAGCCGTTCATACGACTTGAAAACGCCGGAGATTCCGGCAAGGAAGAAGCACATGGGTATCGCGCCGAAGAAGTAGGACATTGGCAGCTGCATGGCCACGGAGGTCATACGCTGGCCCACTTGGATCATCGGCAGAGCGGTGTAACCCGCCACAAAGCAGAATATCGTCACCAAGATTATGCACAGCAGCTCCAACGCCAGGCGCGTGCGAAACGACACAAACTGGAACAACATGTCTACCTGTGCGAACTCGTTGTGGCGTATGGCCAGAGGAGCCGCCAGGCATATCATCCACATAAAGCTTAGGCGTATTATCTCGTCAGTCCACGGAAACACCATGGTCGGCACAAAGCGCGTAGCAACTTGCAGCAGTACGGTGGCGAAGATAGCAAAGAACAACAGGAAGAGCATCACGTCCATGATAAGCTCTATAGTTTGCAGTATTTTCCGCATAGCGGAACGTGCCCCTTTCTTTAGAAAAACCCCGGGGCTGCCGGGGTTGTAAGAGCCTGTTTAGTAGACCTCTTTCGAAACTAGCCGACACCATCTTTGCGGCCAGTTTCACGCAATGCGTCGTCGCTTTTTCCTACGCTGACGCTCCGGATGCTAAACGTGTGCCACCGGCACACAGCATTCTTGC
>Ga0131853_10011150_pt1 | contig 16433 bp, 7 predicted proteins | sample TergutLab28metaG_FD_92764 | JGI IMG/M metagenome (GOLD analysis project Ga0131853, IMG submission 92764) | Labiotermes labralis P1 segment gut microbial communities from Petit-Saut dam, French Guiana - Lab288 P1 (version 2) (version 2) | ecosystem: Host-associated > Arthropoda: Insects >...
CTTAATCTTTAATTTCCTGGACAGCAACCTGGAAGACAAAAGATTCTGCACCGAATGATAGCAAGCATTTCCTGACCTCAGTCTAGTCTTTATTTCTTCCCGAATAGAATTTTGGATTGTTAAGTTGTTCCCAAATATTTAAACTCTTCCACCCTCTCGAAGGTACTATTATCAGTCCTCACACTGTGATTTTGTCCTGCATTCTGATCTCGAGACATGACCATGTACTTAGTTTTATCACTTCCAGTCCAATCTCCCTAGTAGCAGCTACTAAAGCTTCTGCGTTTTCCTTTAAAGTATGTATACCTCCTCCCAGCATATTAACATCATCGGCATAAGCCAGAAAAATAATTTAACAAGCTACAGCTAGCTTGTTAAATTATTTTAACTCTTTAACGGGCTGTGGCAGGGTTCTGCCTATTTTGGCGCAATGGAAATAAACGTATCGAATTAGTGAAGTACTACTTCACGATACGTTCCAATATCCTTCTCTTAAAAAAATGAATTGGATAAATTATGTAAAAATATGATTTCTATTATTGTCTTGTGGTTACTAAGTACATTCCTGTGAAAATGAAATAAATGTATATTGCGCTTTGAAGGGAAGAATATCTGAAACCTAGGACGAAGTTGCGACCACAAACTGTAGAATATTACGTAATGGAAAGCATTATTGTATTTACTGATATAAACTCAATTGAATTGGAAAAATGTAAAATTTTTGGGGGACGCTAGGTTAAAACTGAAATGTTTGGACTACTGCGAGCAAGGATTCACATTAGGGTGACATTAAATTCGGATACAACATTCTGAAGCAGTCACGGAATATAGTGAATTAACAGATCCTTCCGTCCACTAACACAGAGCTGGAAAGTCATAAATGTTTCTTAAGACAATATATTTATGTTTATGAAAAATTTTTGGATGCTTGTGTAGACTACTTGAAGATGTTTGTGATATACGGGTCACGATGTTATTAAAAGACTGATGTACAATTGCTCTTAGTGCCTGACAGATGGCGTGGGCACAAAGTGTGCACGTGTGAAAACTCAATGCTGCCACCAGGTGAAAACTCACTTGTAGTCCGTAACAATAATAATAATAATAATTTCACCTCGCTTATCAATTTCAGTTTCGACGGACCTCTCTAAGGAGTGTACCGTTATAGATAACATTTGTCAGATTCGCCTGCAGCCTACGTAGAAATGATCAACACTCGCGCTGCACTCTATAAAATGCTGTCCCTCAAGAACTGGTGGCTGGGGAAGGGTTGTGGTGCATTCACTCTACTGCGTCAGTCCTACGCAATAATGAGCGAATGAACTTCCTTTTAAATTAACAAAGAGAATGCAACAAGATTTAATGACGTTTTATAATCCTGTGGTTTAGCACCGGCAGTTCGAGAGCGAGGGACGAGTAGGTGTTTGGAAATGAAATGCAGTTGGATGAAATTTTATTTAGCTGCAAAGCAGCTATATTATTCAGAGTGAAGGTAAATCACGCTAACATAGTTGTGCCTCTGCTGACTACCAAGTCGTAAGAGAGACAGTGGAAGTGCACCTCCATTCATTGTAATCTGGCCCTTAGACGTTGATGATTTGTCGGATTCGCGCCCCGATCACTTTAACCCGTGGAGAAGAACCCGCGATACGAATTAATTTGGTCTTTCCAAGCGCCCCAGGGCCGGTATGATAGCTTGTTCCTGTCAATAACACATGCATCTGAAAACTGAAAACTAATTTAAACCGAGCACAAGAGGATATCAAGTTAACGCCCCTTAGAGATTTGTGGTGTATGAAGGTGAGTACTTTCCAAAATGACAGTTTCTATTGAAGTCTGTTCAGTCTGCTAAAGCACTCTCCATCTCTACAGGGACCTGGATGTAAAATGGCAGACTCAGTGACATACAGGTGTCAGCCATGATGCACGCTGGGGCGAGAGCTTTTAGTGGCGACTGGACATGGCGACGTGTTGCTGTTACAGCCCAGTCGCCTCCCCGTGAGACGTATTGATGACAGGGTGACCAGCATCTACGTGTTAACAGTCGAGCGTTTCTTTCTTCGACACTTTCGCGAGTCGGTGTGGGAATAACGTCGAATCTATTACGTTTCATGGACCGATATTGAAACATTCAGGGGCTGATTTCATGGAATCAGTCCGAGAACCTATGCAAACTAAACATGTCTCTTTCTCTGCCAATAACCGAAAACTTAAAAAAAAATGTTAACGTAACTACACAACACTTCATTTGAAAGCATCGACAAAACCATCTTCTCAAAAAAAATTGGGAGGTCTGTAAAACAAGCAATTCCTGTACAGACCCTGAGATTCCCACGACATTGAGGCTCCCATGAAGTTGCTAAGGTTGTCATCCCTACGCACCGGCCGCATTTGTACCCCAGGAAATATTCCCGGTACTCATTTCTGTTAAAGGCGGAGTCGACCCAAGAGCCACAGTGCAACCGGAAGGATTATGTCAATAAAAATGTTCCATTACATAAGTGAGAATCAAGCCCGCGACCTTCAGGCTTGTAGCGCAGTGCCGTGACAAACTGCGCCACCGCGCGGGTGGACAGACAGACGGATCGACGGAGAGAAAGTTTCACAGATCTGGCAAAGCTCATAGTCGCGTTTCGTAATTTAGCGAAAGCGCCTAATGAGAACTTCGTAGGTGAGAAATAATTTCTTGAAATAATCGCCACAGGGTTATGCTTTCCTATTTCAAGTTAAGCACACAATTTGGAAAAAAAGTGTGCTGGTCGTTAAAAACAAAAGTATTACACGTACTTTTGATGACTTTAGACGGACGGTTACATGCGATGTATATAGCAGCAACCTGAAAGTTGTCGCAACCTTCGCTTGAAAACAGACGAGAACCCGAACACTTTCATCGAGGTGCCAGGTCTCAGAACATTCCGGATACGTACTGAATTCGAAGATTCTTTCATCCAAATGATTGACCTTAAACTTCAGTTAATGTTTCATAGAAAACACAGCCCGTCTGCATTACAAAGACCATATTGCTAATGTAATTCAAGGAAATAATCGGTATTTTTTCTACTGTAAGGATTATATAAGATGCACAAATACACCGAAAAATGCATAGTTTACTAATATTACAATAAGTGATATATATCTTTAACACTGGACTTTAAAATGTGAATCAGTGAAACGTATTTTTCTTCTATTGTAGGTTACAACATCTCATTTATCACAGTGGATTGAACTCTGAAATTACGAACACCTTCAGATGTTCGATAAATATCTTTGTTAATGAGACTGCACCAATGTAAGACAACACGATGCAGAAAACGTAAACACATATTCATGTCTCTACAGGGTTACGAACGGGTGGTCTGCACAAAACCACACATACTATCTTGGGTCAAGCGCAGCAAAATGAATGTGTTCAGTTAAAGTGTTGAAGTTCTCACGAATGTAACCATGCTGATTGCTATCTTATGAGATGGAATGCTCATCTGCCATAGAGTAGCGGACGAGGAATTTGCTGCCTGCACCTTCACGAGGGTACGTATGTCTAACACATCCGAAAATTTTTACCGGTGCATATTGTTACATTTTAGAAGAGATTAATCATTAGTTCAAGTGATTCCTTCGCTTGAAACTTTCTTATGATCACCTTCACAGGCTAGAGTTTGTGATGGCATAGGTTAGGAACCAGACAATATCTAATCAGAATGGCAGTTATCCTTTCCCGCAGGCTCCTAGCTTGGACGTGAAGCGTCCCTACACATATTATGTTACAGTGCTGTAGAAGAAATTTCTTCTTTGTTCCGGCCAGGTGGAAGAGATTGCGTTACTTTTTAAACTCTAAAGGTTTATTCTCTGAGGACGAATTTTACGATAGATTTTGGGGATGAAGAATTCCGAAATTAGATCGTCTAGGAGACACACGCTTGTGTATGTCTGAACACAGAAATACACATTATACATATATATATATATACATACATACGTACACATACACATACGTACGTACCTACATACATACAAACATACATAAATATATACATACATACTTACGTACACATACACATACGTACGTACCTACATACATATATACAAATATACGTACGTACATACATACATACACACATACACACACATACATACATACATACATACATACATACATACATACATACATACGTACATACATAGATGCATTCATGCATGCATGCATGCTTGCACATACATAGATGCATTCATGCATGCATGCATACATACATGCATACATAATACATACAAACATAAATACATACATACATACACACACGTACATACATACATACGTACACATACACATACACATACGTACGTACCTACATACATAAATACATACATACAAACATACACACATACACACACGTACACACATACATAGATGCATGCATGCATACACACATATATACATACATACATGCATACATACACGCATACATACACACATACACCCACACACATACATACATATATACGTACACATACACATATATATACGTACGTACCTACATACATACATACATACATACAAACATAGATACATACATACATACATACATAAATACATACATACATACATACACACACATACATACATAGATGCATTCATGCATGCATACATGCATATATACATGCATACATACATGCATACATATATAATGCATACATACATGTATACATACATACATACATACATACATACAATACCTACACTCTCAGTATCACCTAACTTTGGAAATGTTATTTCCTACCCATCAGACAAAAGTTTATTCCTGGAAACACAACAGAAACCATGCAATATAGTGTTATTACTTGGCGATAAAATGAAAGGTGCCCCGTACTTAATTAACCATCAAGCTTTTAATCCATATGGTAGGGTGGAGGCATAGCTGTACATATTCTTAACCTCGAAGCACATGAAGATGAATGATGAACTTTAGGCCCCTGTCGCTTCACACTCAGAACAGGATTTCCTCTACAAACAGGTAGAAGTCTGGGTGATGAAGAACACCCTCTACATCCGCCAGAAACCTACGCTTAACCCCGATTCTTCCGTCATCAACCCAAAGGTTAGACATTGTACCGATTCGCTGTCACATTTACCAGTATTGCGGAATGTGGTCAAGATCACTGCAACGTTAATCGGAATATTATTTATTGCCACTTACATATCGAATTTGACGTGAGGGTAACTGACAGAGTGAATCGGGAATCATTCGCGTTAAGAGGCCATGAACCATTTCCAAATATCTTAAAGACGTTCGGCCACACAAGGTGAGACATCTCGAGACGCCATATTCAGAGTCGTGCGTGACCCCCACTCATATGTCGCTCACTGAATGCAATAGACGCACTATCCAAAAATTGCCCATTCCAAGTTAATACTAAGATTTAGGTCAGAAATATAACAACTTAATCCGACAACAATGGCATCTAGCGAGTAGGTTGCAAGGTATTGTCCGATATATTTGCCAAATGTTTTAGCTGAATCGTTGTATTAACTCCAAATGTACATTTTTGGATTGTACAAGTATAGAATTCCGTGAGCGATATTATCCCGTGAGTTCTGCACTCAGTACCTTTCCCCAGAGTTAAGCAGCCTTGTGTCTTCATTTAGACACTTTACTGCTGACGGATCGAGCTCATCTAGTCTCCGTTTGGTGTGTCCAGTGTGCCCAAGAATCGAACAAAGGACATGGTTCACTCTTCAAGCGAATTGTGTACCTTCCTGTTCCAGTATTGCCCTGACAGACACCATCCCACTTGGCCTGTATATATAGATCAAGAGCAGTCCTATCCACGGTGCCGTTGTTTGGATTTCGAACCTTGCAGATCGGATGCTTAGCCTTCAGTACTCGGAGTTCCCCCTCCATTCCGCGTTGCCACGGGCGTCGTGCATGCCTGCAACATTATTAGTATGGATCTCTTTGGTCTGCAGCTCTTGCCCTCCAGGCTTTCCAATAGAGAAAATACTGAAGCTTAACTCTACAACAAGCAGATTGGAAATTCCAGAGATACTCTCTTGTGAGCTCTGTTACTCTCTTAGTTTGGCAATCACTTGCTTCACTTTAGGCCACTTCCTGTTTTCCTGTTTCTCTTTCTTTTAAGATCCCCCTTTATTCTTCTTTTTCCTGCATTCAACTTGGTCGTATTGTTAACATAGTGAAAATAAATACAGAAGCATAAGAGACTGCCCACCGGGTTCCTTGCATCAGTAAGTTGTTTTATATCAAACTAAAAATAAGACACAGCTACATATACTTAATATACAGTCAGTTCCATAAAGAAGTACCGATACATTACCACACTACATCAGCAGTCACAAGTTCAATACCACAACTTAACATCGCTCACCTAATGCAGTAACATGCAGTACAATATTTATTTATTCAACTCAACTTGCGGTATGTCAGAAAAATGTACTTTAAAGTTATCCGGATTCAAGCTATGAAGACGTAAGGGGAGAGTGGAGTTGAATATCCACTCATTCCTAAACCCGGCGCTAGATGGAGGCAGATTGTTGCCTCACAATTCGGCCACCTACCCCAAGAAAAGAGCCCCAAATACAGATTGAAAAGAAGGCTAGACAAGCGCCAGAACCGGACTGTAAATTTTGGAAAGGAACCTAGTGGCGAATTTTGGGTCATCCAGTCCGTATCTGAATCACTATACCTACTGCGCTATCTCATTTCCTTATCGCCGAACAATCGAACAGACAATGTAGGCAACATAAAACCCAGTGCACACAAAGGAAGGCTCTTATGGTTTGTAACTTCACGAAACATTTCCATTTAAAGGACATCATAATCTGTTTACACTAATTTTAGGGCATTAAAATTCAGGAAATCATAATTAAATTGCACCTGCAAGAAAACGTGAATACGAAAACTGATTAAAACACATAACCGATCATTTCTTCCAGGTCATAACGATTCAACTCATCTTTACGTCAGGAGGGTCTAGCACAGAAATGTTCTTAGGCGAGTTAGCAAAATTGCGCAAAACGACCACTAGCTTTGTCCGTCCGCATAGAACATATCTGCTCCCCGTGCATGGATTTCATGAAAGCTTATATTTACGTATTTTTCGAAAGTATGTCAAGAAAATTCAATTTTTATGAAAATAAGACAAGAGTAACAGGTACTTTACGTGACGACCTATGCACATTTACAACAATTTCTTTCTCAATTCTTAAAAGAATAAAAAATATTTTTAAAAAAATTGTAGAGAAAATCAAAACACATATTTTATGTGCAATAAATTTTCTTTTCGCGAAAATGGTGCTAATTATGAGAAACGGTGGAAACATATGGTAGAGCTGGACAGGCCACAGACGACAATACAATATGTAGCATGCGGCTTCTGCTGGGCAACTAAGGCTACAGACACGCACAATCAAAATATGTTATAATTATTGTTTTTCCAGGGCAACAATCGTTACTTGAACGCGCCTCAATATTAGGTTATACTTATATTGCCTGACTTGTAAAGACACAGTTCTGTTTTGAAAAACAAAAACGCAATATTTAGAAGTTTATTTTATAACACCACAATCTGTGTTCCTGACTACTCACTAGCTAACCTCATATTTACGCACTGAGCTCAAATTATAACTGTCAATGACGGTTATATCAAAGTCGTAGGCATTTTCACGGTATTTTCAAATAAACTGTCAAGTGCTTATTTACCATGGTTTATCAATTATCGCCAAACAACCAGAAACAAAATATTTTATGTGGCGGTCACGTTCTTGCCTTTTTGTTTACAGCAGGAACACTCAATCATAAATTTGACGTCTTTCGAGCATATAGGTAAGGGTAAAGGTCGCACCTTGACCTACCATTAGAGGTACCAAGATTAAGCTTGTGGAGAGTTAAGGGTCTTTTAAAGCTTAAACTCCGCATAAGATAGAGGTGTGTGGTAAAAGAAACTGCTAAAGAGCATTTTAATTTTCAAGAAACTGTTTTCTGTACGTGCTCGCAGAAGTATGAAATATGTTCCCGAACTGACAAAAATGTTAGTATGTTGCCATCACCTCAGTGTTATCATCAAAATCCTTTCAAAGTTGGCCTCTCGTGCAAGCAGCACACAGCCTAATCAAATAAATAACAAGTAGTTATTTCATAGGGTCAGTCTACGAACAAGACATGAATTATGACGTTTAAGTAATAACCCGCTTTGTGGATGGCTTGAATTCTCTCTTCATTATTATAACTGATATAAGCAGTGCAACATCTTGCGTGTGTCTTCTATATTACTCTCTCAAGGAATTTTGTTCATAGTTAGACTGTCCGCTATCCAAGCAATAATCTATTGCATGCTAATCACTCGGTTTATAGTTCTCGTCTGAAACACGAACTTATATGTCTGAAGCTAATGTCATGAGATATTTCTCTCCGAACTAATTTAGAAACGGGAGCTAATATCATGCAAATCCTCTGGTATGTGAAAAAAAGTTTTCTCTCCAGATGTGTACAAATTAGATATCACCTGAACTGTATTGGAGGATTTAGCTAATTGCATCAGAATGTATACACAAGCTATAAACAATCTTAACAGAGAAATAAAATCTTTAGGCCTGGTGGCGCACAATAACAAGAAAAGCTGTATGAAATTTGTAGCATTGAATCTCTCAAAATAAAAAATCTTAGACAACACGTCTTCTCATCAGACTCAAGGGGCCTATTTGTACTACTACTGTTACTTATGCGGGGCACGCGGTGGCGCAGTTGGTTGAGGCACTGCTCTACAAGCCGGAAGGTCTCGGGTTCGATTCCCGATGGTGTAATTGGAATTTTTCATTTGACATAATCCTTCCGCCCGCAATATGGCCCCGGGGTTGACTCAGCTTCTAACAGAAATGAGTACCAGGAATATTTCCTGGGAGGTAAATGCAGCCTCATGTGCCGATTGTACTATTACTATGCTCTTATACTGACCGTGCAGTTACAATGACTATATTTGTACTACTACTGTACTCTTATACTGACAATACCTGTACTATTACTTATGCACTTATACTGATATCTGTTCTTCTACTGTGTTCTTATACTGACAATATCAGTACTGATAACGTACACTTATACTGACAATATCTGTACTCCTACTGTGCTGCTCTACTGACAAAATCTGTATTGCTACTACAACCGTGCATTTATAAGAATAATATTTGCACTATTACTGTGCACTTATACTAGTAATAAGTATCTGTAATACCACCGTGTAAGTATGCTGACAGTATCTGTACTACTAATGAGTGCACTTAAGATAATAATATTTACAACGAGATAGAATAAACTTAAGAACATGGCACTCCGAAATTATCCATCATTTTCGGTGTTAAACGAGTTATGCATCATGCTTGGAGGGAAAATTAATGACACTGAGACAGATGAACCACAGGCAGAATGAAGGGTTCAGACATATTGGCGTAGTTTAGCTTATAATACTAAAGTATAACTGACAGAAAAATATCAAGTTACGATGTAGTAGAGATTAGACGAGTATGGGGTACAGTGCGAGTGCTGACGTTCATAAAACAGTGACAATCCTTCCTCAAAAGGAAAGAATTTCTTAACCAGTTGAGCAAGAGATATCTTGAACCATGAAATAATACTAAAAGAAGGTACAGTTTTCATGAAAGATTTATTTATAATCGTATAAATTTCGGCTTAACAGCCATCTTCAGCTATAATATCAACATAGTAGCAAGATTCCAAAGATCATTAAAAATCAAGTCAGAAAAAAATTGAGTAAAAGAGATGTATGTAAACGTACTGATACAAAAGACTTAATCTCAGTCATCCAGTTGTTTTGCAAAATTCGCGTAAAATCAAAACAAAACTCACCAGTCACGCATAAATCTGTTTAATGAATGACACCCTACAATGCTACATGTTTCGATTTCCAAGGAATCACCATCAGGCAATTTATACAAAACCTCTAAAACATACCAGATCTACAAGTTTTTGCTACACTCCAGAACCTTTTGTTTCAAATTCCTGTACCTATAACGATGCGACCATGAATAATATAACAATCTTATTCTGAGTCAACTTGTGAAACTGGTGTGCTTTTACAGGTTTTGTATGAATTGCCTGATGGTGGTTCCTTGGACATCTAAACATGTAGCACTGTAGAGTGTCATTTATAAACAGAGCTATGTTTGATGAGTTTCATTGTTGTTTTTGTGCCAACATCATAATATGATTATATACAATGGAATAATTAAAACATCCCTTTAAATAAAGTAATATATATAAACAATATAACAAAAATATACTAACCAGGTCCATTAACTGAAGGTAATCAATACTTTCCTGTCTGCATTCATAATAATATGTTTTATATTTTATATCTGTAACTTAGTTTTCATGGTTTTGAGGAGAATCCTCGCCCAATATTGTGCGGGTGATAAAATCGAGTAGAATGAGATGGGCTGGGCATGTGGTGTGTATGTGTGAGGAGAGAGGGGGTGTATAGGTTCTTGCTGGGGAAACCGGAAGGAAATGGAACACTGGGGAGACCTAGGCGTAGATGGGTGGATAATATTAGGATGGATCTCCAGGAGGTGGGATGTGGGTATATGGACTGGATTGGTCTGGCCCAGGATAGAGACAGGTGGCGGGCGTTTGTGAGTGCGGTAATGAACCTTCGGGTTCCGTGAAATGCGGGGAATTTCTTGACTAGCTGCAAACCAGTTAGCTAATCAAAAAGAACTCTGCATCATGGAGTAAATAAGTAAGTAAGTAAGTAAATTAGTTTTCATATTTGATGTGATATGTAATAGGCTTCATAAACTTCCTTCTGTATTGGTGGTAAACCTGAAGATGCTGTTAAGCCGAAACGTGTAGTATTATAAATTAATATCTTTAAAAAAAATTTGATTTTTTTAGTTAAATAATTTAACTACTGCAAAAGGTAACAATATATTACATAAATACGTACATATGAATTTTTTAAAAGCTACTTGGGTCACTATTCCATGCATAAGAAATACAAATTTGGCACATTACAGAACTATACAGTATTAAGTCGCTGTGATGCAGCACGCCAAAATCAAACACCTGACGCACTTTCTGTTGGTGCGACTCAACTTCACGCCCGTTCAACAACTGAATCCAAATCCACGTCATTTACTTTAATATTTACTTTCTAACGACACAAATAACAGTACACAGGACAGCTTTTTAACGTTTCATTTCTATTGATTATTGAATCTGTTTTCCGAACTCAGTTCTGAAAATCAGCTGCCCGTTTCAATATTCCTAGTGCAATTTCAGTGGCAGTTCGCAAACGAATTTAATCAAATCAAAGTAAAACGAAACCACCCCAGTTCGTAAGCGACGACGACAAATTTCAGACGCGATATCAGAGAAATGTTACATTTAATCGACCTTTGGACATGAATATTATATTTGAAATTCTCCAAACTTAACTAACTTCACACAGCAGAGGCAACGTTCAATACCAAATAATCTTTTGGCTTCTTAGGAATATTCCGACCATTTATTGAACCACAAGGTCAATTACCTCAATCACAACATCCCATTAGTGCACTCTTTCTGGTGGCAGATTAATCCAGTCCATACCCATTATGACTCTCTATTATTCAATATCCATTTCAATATTATCTTCCCATTTAAACCCACGTTCTTGTAAGTCATATTTACACATCAAATTTTCGCATCCAGTCTTTGTACTCATTTTTCATATCTCTCCCATGTGTTCTGCGCGAGCCGACCACTGTACACTATTTCATCTGATCCCCATTCATAATACATGCAAAGCATTCAATTTATGGAGATCTTCAGCATAAAGTTTTCTTCAGCCGCCTATTTGGTCATTATCCCCACCCACCCTCCCGGCCACAGACACCTTCAGTTATGCTCTTTCTGTACTGTGAGAAATCAAATTACTCGTATTATCTCACTCTTCTAGCATAAGTTTTAAGTTTTAAATCCTTTAAATTGTTTGATAAAAACTGGCAGTGGAGAAATACGTTACGAAACTTCCTGTGCTTCTATAAAAGCCCCAGTGGGGAGGTTTTATTTCTGCCTGGTTACCCTTGGGATATCAGTCGGAGGGGTTACCTATCTCAAAGAGTAGACAGATACGAGGCTTGTAACTACGTTTCAGTATCCGGTTCTTCTTACGTCTTTTCTACTCTTTGCTGTATTTTCTTCATGACGCAAATTTCTTGTGCGTCTGACTTCGTCTTGTACGTATTTCTCACATGTACAAACACTACGGACTGTACTATTCTTATACGAGTTTCCTTACATTGCAGTTACCTGAACTATAACACCTTGTAGATTAGTATAAGGGAGTGTATATGTCGAGGGAGGTTACTGTCTCCTTCTGCCCTAAAGAAGAAGGCAGTAGAATCCTTCCACACGCTGGTGTCCATAAATCAATCCACACGACCTCTCTTCCCAGAATGAAATAACAATGACCTGCATCTTCCATTCAAATATTCTCTAATTACCACAGTAATTGATTATTAGTGTACATATCGATATAACGCAGACTACTGGCACAGCAGCTGTAATTTATTGCTATTCACAGTGCTTACGCACTTATTTGTACGTGTGTCGCAACAGCCCAGTTCAGACCTAGGACGACTCATGGTTGAGGTATATAGATCACACACAAACACACACACACACACACACACACACACACACACACACACACACAGTAGGGATCCTCTGAAAGTGTGATCATCCCATCGACGAGGTTGCTACCTGCATAGCACACAACAAACACAATAGACGAACATCCATGCACTCAGCTGGATTCTAACTCGTGATCCCAGCAATCGAGCAGACGCAGACCTACACAATTGATCGCACGGGCACCGTGATCAGCCACTTATTTCTTACCTCTTCATAAAATATTTTGTCTACTATTTACCTCCTATTTTAAGATGAACATTTTTCACATTTCCTACAGCGTACATTTGGGTGTTTGTAAGATACACAGAAGAAAATTCAAGTACTTCCCGAAAAAGGCATTAACATACTGGTTGCTGTCATGGAGACGTGGTTTCTTTTGCAAGGTAGCTCACTTTCGAAGTGCTTCATCATATTCATGACGCACTGCCTGTGAAAAAATTCGTTGCATGCACAAGCCAGCGTCTCTCACTGCTGTTACGAAAAGGAACGATGCGGTAACTTATCGCGCCCCCTAGTGGAATCTGACTGTCTGGTTGCAATTTCCCTTTTTTGTTTCGCCTGCCGTCATTCTGGAAGCCACATATCAAGTTATCGGATGTCTCATTTACATACTCGATTTCTCTGTTTACAGCTCCGTTACAAGGCGGTGCAGTCATTAAGATACTGCTAACATGTTCGATACCACAAGCGAGTTATGACGTAGAAAGAAGAATGGTGCGTAGTAAGACAGTGCTGCTATTTATGATTCCGGTCTGGTTCGTTAAAACCTTATTCTGTGCCCATCTGCATGGCGATTTTAGTGCTAAAGTGAAACAGAACTGGAAAATGTGGGTCCCAAGTTGAGTGTTATAGTGTCACAGATGATTTTCATTAGAGGGTTAACGGAAGAGTCTTCAGTGCAATAACGTGACTGTGGATCAGACTTCCTTGTCAAATTACTGAGGGAATTCGAATGTTCGTCTTCAGTCTCTTAACAAGTAAGAACAGTGCATATAAATAGCATAGATATATCTCCACTTATGCCTTCGTACCCCTCTTAGGATCATCCTAGTAACACGAACTACCCAGTTCCTGTAATTCAAATTTTACACCTTAATTTTGCAAGAAACATGCACACGTGCTTGCGAGAGGGTGTTGATAAGTCCTTAGCCCGATCTACTTCCCGATGTCGTAGGACGGAATCTATAGTGTCGTTGGAAAGAGGGTTCTGTTCATGTGCAGAATTGAAAGTCTTTTCTTGTTCCATAGGCTGAAAGGAAGCATGTCAGACGACGCGCGCGATTTCAACAACATGGAGACGTGAGGTGTCATCAAGTTTTTTTTCCTTGCAAGGCAAGGCCCCGAAGGAAATTCAGACCATTCTGACAGACACATTAGGGAAACACGCACTATTGTATGCCAGCGTCAAAAACTGGGTGGCCCAGTTTTTCCACCTGTGATACGCCTCGCCCTGGATGACCCAAAACAGTACCCATCCCGTAGATTATTGACCAAATTCACGAGCTAATTTTGGAAGACCGCCGGATTTCGGCTAAATCAAAAGTTGAGCAACAGGGCATATCACGTCAGCGAGTTGGGTCCATCATTCATGAAGATTTGGACATGCGGAAGCTCTCCGCGAAGTGGGTCCCGAAATGCCTGAACGCGGATCAAAAACGTCAACGGTGCCGGTCGTCTGAGCAACTTTTGGAATTTTTTTCGACGCGATCCAAATGATTTCCTGTCGTGATTGTTGATCATGGACGAAACCTGGTTATATTTCTCGCCTCTATTCAATTTTTTGGGATCAAGTCGACATCATCTTCATTGATTATCTTTCAAAGGGCCAAACTATCAACGCGGAGTATTACTCATCTCTACTGGTGCAAGTGATGGATATTTTGAAGGAGAAACGCCGCGGGAAGATCACAAGGGAGTCTTATTCTTGCATGACAATACCCCGGCTCACCAGGCACTTGCAACTGAGAAGAAACTGGCCTACCTGAGCTTCCATTGTCTTGAAAATCCAACTTATTCTCCGGATCTGGCCCCGTCGGACTACCAACTCTACCCTGTACTGAAAAAACAATTGAAAGGTCACCATTTTTCTTCCGACGCGGAGTTCATTGCTGCCAGGGAGACCTGGTTGGACGGACAATATTCTGAATTTTTTTGAATAGCTAACAAAAGTTAAAGAAACGAGCTAAGAAGTGCGTTGAGCTTCGTGGGGAGTATGTTGAAAATATCCCGATTTTGGTCGCCGTAGCTTGTTTCCTTTCTGGTCGGGCTAAGGACGTATCAGCACCCCCTCGTACACTTAAAAAAGTCACGTTCCTCTGACATAATGACTGGGGTCCGCATCACATTCATCACTCTTACGAATTTAACGGCGAATCTGACGTACCTGTTGCCAAGGAGCAAAACAAACTCAACCAAACCGAAACACTTTCAACAGTTCCGTTTGTTTGTTTGTTTGTTTGTTTGAATGCGTGCAAGTAGATTGTCGCCAGGGCTATAAATAGACACACCCATAAACACGAAAACTCAACATCACTGCTGCTTCCTTCGAACTGAGAGCAGGATCTGTTCAATGCTCAAGTTTACACCTCCCAATTCTAAGCGTGCCTTCTTTACGTTCCACGAGCAAGTTTGTGGCCAGATCTGGTTCAGAATTGGTTTCGATTTGCAAGTTGCCAGACATCTGGCGCGACTTATTCGAACAGAAAATCGGCCTAATTCATTGACTCTACCTACATCGAAAAATGCAAGTACAACAGGGACGAACCTGAATAAACAATCAGTTTCTTGGCTTCAGAGATCGCGATTTAGTTTTCGAAACATCCTGTACCTATAGCTACGATAAAAATATCAAAGTTTTATGAAATGACATTTAAAATATGACAACGTGAAGATTTTAATAAAAAAAAGTTCTTGGGATTAAAATTGGTGGTGAGTCTCAGTATTTGACTATTGTTTTAGATTAAATTTTATATTTTTTGCACCACAAATTACATATTTAATCCATAAATCATTTTAAAAATTCAGTATTACTCTCTTCACAACGTACGTGCACACCGAATTTGCCGTTTGAGTCGTTTGTGGTTTCCAAATAGGTGCTACACATTTTGAGTGTCTTCCATAACTGTTACAAATTTTAGTGCAACTTCATTCCCCGACAAGCGCCACTGCAGTAATCGCCGCAACTCCACCATCGCTGCCACTGTCCCACACCCGTGGTCAGCTCAACCCGTTCAACAAATGACACTGTTGCCAACCAAAACGCGCCTTCTTCATAACTTCTCTTCTACAAGAAATCTAAGCTGTTTGTGTTTGTGTATTAAATCTACATTACGCGACACGTATAATGCCTGTATTGTCAGCTCCTTAGCTCAAGTGAACTATGTAACCACTAACGCAGGCACTACTTCAGTCCCCCACAATCGCCACAATTACGTTTTTATTAAGAGGTAATTTACTCCATGTTTGAATTTCGTGTGATCACTTTCAGGAAAATTAAACTATGCAAATTAACCTTTTGGCGCCGGAATTATTTTTTTTTAAATTTTAGCACACCCTGTATACAAAATGTGAATAATACAGGAACCAAATATGTTAGAATTATGAAACAACCTGCATTTTGAAGAGAAAAAAACGGACAGTATATACCATGTTTAAAATATTCAGTACCTATATTTGTTGAATAAATATATAAAATGCAACTTTAGAGGTTAGCGGTGCGGTACGACCACTATA
>Ga0131853_10011151_pt1 | contig 16433 bp, 13 predicted proteins | sample TergutLab28metaG_FD_92764 | JGI IMG/M metagenome (GOLD analysis project Ga0131853, IMG submission 92764) | Labiotermes labralis P1 segment gut microbial communities from Petit-Saut dam, French Guiana - Lab288 P1 (version 2) (version 2) | ecosystem: Host-associated > Arthropoda: Insects >...
TAATTGTCAACCCCAATTTGTGGCAAAAATCTCCCCCTCCTCTAATTTTTTTCTTTTAATTATAATTTTTTTTTCCCCCCCCCCCCCCCCCCCGAAGGATGCATTTTACATTCGGGAAAGTTGCAAGAAGCTATACTGTACGAGAGAGATGGTTGTTCTCGGTGGTTTTTGCGAATTGTGAATTTTCAGTGAAAATTTTGGATGTGTACTGTCCTTCAGAGCTCTCGTGACATACCATATACTTAAATGTTGAGCTACAACATGTGTTCAGTAATTATTAGGCATGCCGCGTATGGTTCTCGTGCTCATCGTTCGTCACTGGTCTGTAGGGTCCACCCATCCTTATGACATTTTGTTACCAGAGACTCGGGGCGGTGGGGGGTAAAATAGCCGGAATGTGAAACTGGGTACCCACCACTGGCCACTATGTGTGGATCTTTATTTCGTGGGCCTCTATACTTCACGTTTCTCCTGCCGGTCGTGGGAATAATTTGTAACATACAATCATTTAGTCAGTGGGATACTGAGAAGAGAAAGTAAATGGATAATACGAAAATTGGTTGAAAAGACGGGAACTGGACAAACTTCTGAACCGGTTGCGGTAGCAGACCAGCTGTGAAGTGGTAATAACGTGATGTTGCCGCTAAACATGCCATGAAGACACAGGGAAGGAGTCTGAATCTCAACGATTGGTGGGAGGCGGCGGGGGGGATGTAGTCAACGCTACTCGCCGCTTTACGCCCGGGAAGGAACCTCTGTACCCATTGTGCAGCAGGCTGCTTGGGCCTCAGTGCCGGTTTGGGCAATGTGAAGAAGACATCTCTTGCCCCACCGGCGTTCTAACGCCGTCTGTTAACTGATAGGCTACTAAATATTTGTTTTCCACCACCCGAGCCTTTGAATTGTTGCATGTTATTGTACACGTTGTATCCGTAACCTGCTTGGTAGCTGATACCTGATCGTACAATTGCGATCAGTTTGGCACCCACATACAGCACCTCTGCGCGTTGACGCCCAGAACTATCGCGATGAAACACTTTGCGTTGCGGGAACTGCGTTGTAATTGTTTTCTGTATGCTAGTGTGCCTGGGTTTGTTTACCACTCTCTTTAATTGGGATTGTGAGTGGACAAAAAGAGAACTGCACTCCATTGACGTCAATGCAGCGTGTTTTGCGCCAAAAAAAAAAAAAAGACGTGGTAGTAGCTGTTTTACTAGACTCCAGAGTGGCCGGCTCTCTTCAGTTTTGGAATGCGGCACATTAGTAGCCTTGAACTGCTGTTATGATGTAATTTTTGTATTCTCATGGTTCAAAACCAGTGGCAAGAGAGAATCGAGAAATTCAGGAATCTATGCCGGGAAAGTTTATCCCGCCTGGGATGCACATAGCATTCCTGTTCCTTGCATTCCCTTCCTACCACATGCTTTCATTAACGCCAAGCTGTAGTACATGCTTAGTATTCGACTGATTTCTAGTTAGATTCGCGGCCTGGGCGTTTGGTAGTCTAACAATGAGTGAGACCGGTGATTCTGTGTTTGCGTAGTCCACATACCGGAATAATACCTACAAGTAGGCCATGATCGCTGCTTCCCTAATTATTCCGAATCTTCTTTCATAATTATCCACCAGTTCGACGCTGTATGAAATACTGTACGTGGTGGGATCAAATAGTTCCCGAACGGAATGCATTTCTCCATAACTCTTTATCTTCTCATCAGTGCCCCCTTTTGAGGAGTTTTCATTAGACATTCTACAGTGGGCCCAGCGATCGCACCACCGTTTGAACCAAGTGCGTCCAGTGATTTTGCATAAATCGTGGTAATACAAGAAATATCCTTCACTTTAGCGCCATCCGGAGCTTTGGGAAAAGAGAGTCAAGCGGTGCTAAATATGTTGGGCATGGAGGGTGTGAAATGACATTTTGTTCTGAAACAGGATTTTGTACATTTTAACTCGTGTATTCGTTGGCTGAAATTTGGCAGAGGATTCTTGGTTCATTGACCTCCGAGACTACGATTTTGTATTCTTGAGTTGAAATTTTCGTACCAAATTTTAGTGCTGTTTCGTCCTTAAATAGTCAGAATTGAGGTCACGATGTTTTTATGTCATTTCGTACTCAATATACGTTCGTCGTGTCCTTTGTTGGTGTTGGCGTATTATTTTTCCATTGAATTTTTAGATGACCTTCAAGGCATTATTTACGGAGTAAAGAAAAATAACTTCTTATGCGGAGACCACGTCTGTCCGTCCGTTTGCTCGCCCGCGTGCCGGCTATCCGGTATTAACGACTAAACCGCTTGTCAGATTTTAGTGAAATCTGGTACGGAATTCTCTACAAAAAGTTGCCGAGCAGGCGTGAGTTCCGCGTAAACGGGCTCAGTAACAGTCATCCTTTACTTACAATGTGATGTATCGAACAGTTGTTCCATACAAAACAGCTCATTGAAAGCCATATTTTACTTAAAGACGCAAATGAAACTTTGCTACATGTCCTTGAGCATTAAGTTTCTTGAAAATGAGTTCAGTGAGAGGCATACTTTACTTAAGGGCATTAATGAAAATTTTCCCATATTTTAATACACGCAGCCGATTTGAACAAAAAATTGGTATTGGTGTTCGCAAAATTTGGTGGAGTGATTGTGAGTTTGGTAAAAATCGCCGCTGTGACAGCAGCACTTGCTCAGGGGCGTAAGTGAATTTGTGTCTGTACTTTCCACATGTAGTGTCCGATTTGAGTGAATTTTGGTATAAGAGACTTGTACGTATTGCGTTGGTGCCTTTGTGAGATTCGTGAAAATCGGCGGACCCGAGGTCGTACTTTATAATAGGCGTAAATGACATTGCTTGTACGTATGTACTTTGAAGCCGTATGCCATTTTGAGAGTATGGAACGCCTTGGTAAAATCTTGTACTTCGTGACGAAGCACACCATTTGCAATCATATTTTCTGTCTGCTGATGAACTGCGTGTATGTTGATTTAATACGTATCATATTCTTTTGGAAGACGGTGTCTCACATTCCGACCCCGTCAATGACTACCCGGGTGTGTTGTGGTTTTGCCAGGTTTTGGTATATTGTCATTGGGTACCAGAACGGAGTGCTAAAGTAAACAAGTTAATGAACCTCCACGCCTCAGTGGTAACGGTGTAACGGCTGGTATCATACGTGAGATGTGTGCTACCGCGACGGTTAATGCCTGTACACGATTTGAAACAGTTCGATGTCAGACGACACGATGGGCGTTTCACCTCGGCTTTCAGGACAGTGTGAATCATACCCCTAGGAATTTTCGTATGTGTGGGGTCCGTAAAAGAACCCAGAGAGTGCGTAACTCGTCCGACTGTGCATAGAGCAGGTTCCAGTTTCGAATTCCGGTTGCCTTCAGATATCCTGACAAGTTTTTAATACACACTGCCATTCGATCAAGCATCTTAAATTCGCCCACGACTGTTTTTTATTGCATATTTTTCACTGTTCGTTGTCATCCTCACACCTCAGCCGACGCCACATGACATGGTTGTTTGGCGTCTTTATACTTACAATAAGTATGCTGTGCCACAAATCTCATGAAGAAGGCAGTGGAGTGAATTTCTGAAATGACGTCTACATCACATGTATCATGAGTAGATAACTAGGAATCGCGCCGTCGTAGGGGAAGAAGGCATGCTTAGGATTTAAGTAATGTGGCTGGACAGAATGTTTCGCCTCGTCATAAAGCCAGTGTAATCCGAACCTTACTCAACGTCGACAGACTGAGTTACAATAGACTTGCAATTTAACGGACCCCCATTCAGCGGAACTCGGATTTAACGGCTCAAATTCTGGGGTCGGGATTTTTTGCAAGTGCCTGGCCACTTGGGTGAATACATGGTAAACACGTGCCAGTTGTGAGAACAATTTGAACTTTTTCCCATAAATTTTCTTAGAAGTTTTTAAAATCTTAGTTTTTAATAAGAAAATTTCTTTGCATACTGATGAATCGCGAACTGCCGTTCTTCACAACGTCAGTTTAGTCTTTGTCTCCGTTATTACCAGACGCATTCGCAGGATATCTTCATTACTCATTTTATATTGGGAAGTTTTGGTGTTTTGGGTTAAAATATGGGGCCCAAGAAATTCGAAAAGAAGTCTCGAGTGCGGTTACGTGTAAAACAAAAGCTAGAGTTAATGGAAAGACTGGAATCTTGTGTAAATGTTGCAGCCATATATATTAAAATGGAGTAAGGGGAGAAAAAACAAGAAATGTTTGATATTATAAGAACCAAACCAGATGTTCAGAAATATACGTTATTCAAAATGTGACCTAAACGAACATACGCAGCCTATGAAACAAGTAAATGTAGACGAAGCTATGATGCAATGATATGTAGAGCAACATTCGTGCGGCGTGACCGTAGGAGGCTCAGAGATAGTGTGCTGCCGATAGTGGCCAAGCATATGAACATTCAGTTTATTGTAATATACGGGTATTTTATTGGTTTTTAAACACACTTCCACAAGTAACGGACATTGGGGTTTAACGGACATCTCTCCCCTCCCCCACCTATTGAATCGATGGTTTACTCCACTGCTTGACATAAGTGTTTACGTACTTGTAGCCCGAAGAGGCTGGCCGTCAGGCCCCTGAAAGTAATAACAAGTGTATATAAATAGGTGTACAGTATCTTCGGTGTTGTGTTGTGTTTCTCGGTTTATTTAGTGACGTTATATAAACTGCACAATTAATTTAAAATTCAGTGTAACACCGGATGGCAGAGTGACTAGGGAAAGAAACGATCGTCGCGTGTTTTAAGGTATATTAGCATTTGCAGGATTTGAACCGCCTACCAGAGGAATGTGAGTCTCGCTGCTCTAACCCTTGAGTATGGCTGCTTTCATGATCGGGACTCAAAAACACAATGTTCGGAATACGAATTTCTGCACCTCGGACTTCGCCCTCGCTATGTCCCAGGCGATTTGTTCAACATCAGGGAAAGAAAACTTCTTTGTCACTGAGGTTAGTAAACTCCTGAGCACAATATTTGATCTCAGTATGCGTGAACTAACAATATGCAAAATTCATTCTATTTTGTTACGAAGTTGCGAACGTCAGGTAGTATTGAAAAACATAGTGGCCAGAAAAATATGTTGGTGAAAGGCGACGAAGTGGACTCGAGAATAGTATGTGTACAGGCAGGTCAGTTGATTACTCTCACACTTTTAGACATGCTTGGTTTCGATGTAATTTTAACGTCCGGAAACCGTATACTAAATTTCCATTGATACTTTTCATGTGATTTCTTGTGTATATAGTTTTACCAAATGAAAATCGTCTGTAGTCAACTGTACTTCATACTCACGAACAAAAAAGTGTACATTGCACTGTTCTTCACACGCCTGTTAAAGACGACAGATTACACTGGACTGTGTGACTAAGATGATGCAATTGTACCTCACACACGCCGGTATGACTGGCGTGCTGCGTGAGTCGTGCAGCTGCCGTTAAACTTAACGCGTAATATCAGCAATTTCTAAACAAGAACCAAACATTCTTTAATAAATTGTTCGCCAGGTGTCAAGCATGTCTGAGAGTTACATGCGTAACATGTATTTGAGGAAATGCAAGTCCCGTAAGCTAGCCGTGCGTCTGGGTGCTGTTTTCATTTGAACTTCCTGTGTAGGGAGAAAATGATAACAGCCCATTTGGTACTGTGTAGTAAAATCAAGGAGATAGTGCACGTACTGGACTTGTGACTCGAATTTTTTAAATGCACAGTATGCTGTACGGAATGTTGGTAACGAAATTTGACGTATGGAAGATACTGGGACGACCCTGTAGCAGATGGAGGGTCATTATTAATCTGAATTTTAGTAAAATAGTTTGTGTATGGTCACGATGTAAGGTAGCATCCACTAGAAAATAGTGGATGCTAGTGAAGATTAACCATCAGGGGTGTTGTATGAATAAATCGTGTCGCAATTTTAAGTGGGTCCAATTTAGGATGTTTGGAAGGTTGTGGCCCTTTTCATATTTGTACGCGAATACAAGTGTACGAAATTGGCGTTTAACCTACTCGGCACATCCTAGAGGCTACTTAGAAAAGTAAATGGGTTGGAGCCATATCGGTCCCGATGCACCAAGTCCTTTTTGACAGGCCCTTTGTGCCCCTTAAACTGATACTCAAGACATGGGAGCGCTGTTCCTTGAATAAAAGTCCAGATTATCCCCAGACTTAGACTTGTAACATCCTCAGGGTCCAAGAAAAATGAACCTAAACAGGTATGTCAGTGTCGCAAAGGCTTCACGCAGACACAAAACGTGAGCTGAGGTTTCGTCCTCTGCCCCACACCTCGTACCTAAGTGACTGTCGATCAGCCCTATTATGTGGAGATGTCTTCGGGTATTATGTCCAATAAGGTCAGTAACAACCCTGGATTGTGGACAGTGGTCTAGTCCAATAGACATATTGGCCGACCCGTACCTTGCTAAGTGCCTTAGGTTCAAGGAGCCCTATAAGGAACGTTTGGATTCCAGAGCCTTCCATTTCATATCTCTTAGAGTCCTTGGTAGAGGAACCCTCCCTCCAGGTTCCCCTCACGGAGCCTACCATAAGGAGAGTGATGCCCACTTTCCAAGCCTTCCTTGACATGTCTGACGTAGCTTGCACAGTTCCCAGTAAAGAAGCCCTCCTTTCATGTTCGCCTCGCAGAGGCTTCGTTTACATAGCGCTGTCTCTCGAAGTCCTTGGTAAACGAACCGCCCTCCAGGTTCCCCGAGGCCGCTGTGGAGAGAGATGACCGTTTTCATAGCTTTCCTTTACATATCCTTCACGGCCCTCTTTACAGGTACCCCTCGCAGAACTCCCATTGAGAAAGACGCTCCGTTTCCGGAATGCCCCTTCATCTGTCTCTCAAAGTCCCCGATAAAACGAGTCCCTCTCCAGGTTCCCCAACGGGGCCCCTATGGAGAGAGATGTCCGTTTGCAGAGCCTTCTTTGACATCTCGCGGGGTCCCCGATAAATAAGGTTTCCCGATAAAATAAACTGTTACTATCCTCTCAAAGTCCCCGATATAGGAGCCCCCCTCCATAGTCCCCCAACGGGTCCCCTATGGAGAAAGATGCCCCGTTTCCAAATCGAGTGGTTCATTCATTCTCTCAGAGTCCCCACTTAACGAGCTGTCCCACGAAACAGAGAGGAAACATACGTACTGTCACCGTCCACGGAGCCCCACGCGTTCAGAATTACTGCATACAATGGGGTTCGGCCTGGTTCCCAAGGGTGTCGTTTACGGAACTGCTCTTACTACACTAGTACCGTGCAGCCTTCAGCACGATACCTTCCACCGTGGCTTGGGAGGCCAGAACCCGTAGCCAATGTGTGTCTTAGTGACCCTCTACAGGTGTCTCCTCCACATCTGTTACCACCTCCCACGTGACCCAGGGTACGGATCTGCGCGTAACCCTGAGGTACAGATGAGAGGTTGGATTTGTGGGATGCCCAATGCATACTTACGCAAACTGGCACCTAGCATTGAAAAGCTGTTTTATTACAGACAACACAGTTATTCAGCAGATCAGTCGACAATAACTGTGCCCACACTGGCGGTGATAACGAAGCCAAGTTAATGGGTACTTGTAGAATGGAAATACGTTATGCTATACGGTTGAAACGGAACTTCCACTCACTTTCTAAGTCGGCGAATTCTGACACATTTGGGCGGAAATGCGTCTAAAATATTAAGTCGCTCTCTGTTGACGGAATCATGAAGGCGGTCTGTTTACTTTCACCTAACATGGAGCGATATCAATTTTTCGCGAGCTTCAGCTTTGAAGAAGATTGATCTGGTAAACTCACAGGAACAGTAAGGTATAGAAAGCGATGTGTGCGTGTGGGAAAAAACCTACTGGAAGTGGTTGGTTTAAGTAACTTATGCACTGACAACGGATCTCCAAGTCGCTGATGCTGCGTTGTACTCGACCTTGGTGAACTGCAGCGATAGATTTTTTACTGACCGTTCTAGGTCATGGAGATATGCTGTAAGAAAGGTTTCGATTTCCATTTCTTCTAATGCGTTGTAGTCGGCTGCGTCTCAGCTTCTTCCATTTCAGTTTTCAAGTTCATCCATATCACTTAATTTTAAGTCTGGAACATTTTGTTTCCAGAAATTACAGTGTAGGAGGTTTCTTGCCCATCTTCTTCTCCTCCTCCGCCTTCTTCTCCTCCTCGTCCTCATACTCCGCCTTCTTCTCAGCCTTCTCCTCCTCCGCCTTCTCATACTCTTCCTCCCTCTCCTCCTCCTCCTCCTCCTCCTCCTCCTAATTCTGATCCTTCTTATTTTCTTCTTCTGCCAGGAAATTGTTTTTAGATTAATCTGGTTCTCTTATCTCGAGAATTCTATTTGATGTTTTCTGCCTATTTTCAACTTAAATGCTGGCGAACTCTTTTTATATCTAGCACAGGTTTCCAACGACGTGGACATTTTTACAGCCTGTCCAATGTAAAGCTGTAAGTTTTATAGTTCTTGTTTGTTGCACCGATTGTTTAAAGAAATACGGCTTCTAGGCATTTAGGCATTTTGCTTCCCTTTTTGGTTTCACCGTTTTTGAGACCATGGTTCATAATACTATGAAGGGGTGTGCACATTTATAGTTAGTGCAAAAGTCATAGAAGCTTTGGCATATACACACAGGCTGTTAGATGCGATACTTTAGCATGGCGGGAGACCAGAGTATACAGGTCGCCCCATTACATCGTAGCATTTCCGTGGTTATCAGTTGGCAGTTTTGTGCTTAGGCACAGAAACGATAGTTGTCCATTGGGTTGTGAGCGTCAGTAAATACTGAGTGCACAAATGAAGAGTACGTCTTCATTTTTCTTTACGGATGTTCTTATGCGAATGCACGGGCAGCGGTTGAAGAATGTAGGTGGAGGGTTTCCCATCTGGCGCCGACACGAGAGTTATTCAGTAGCGCACGTAACTTTGTGACTAGGCGGAGGGGTCCTTGACTACCACCAGTAGCAGGGAGCGTGGATTATGACGTAGCGCTCGTGAGCAAGAATAATTGATGAGATGGGTCCAGAGCATTCCGGGAGTGGGTGTTCGCCGAGTTTACCGGTGCAGGTATGACGAACTTCTCATTGCTTATGTGCACAACGTCTCCGACGCGAAGATTACGCAGCTTGAGTGGATTTTTGTTGCTGGATTGTGGGACAGCGTCGGCTTGCGGAATAACTTGCGTTTTATCACACTGCCGTAAAATCCATGTGCCCTCCCTAGTAACCTACACCATTCATTTGCAAGAAATGTTCTAACCTTGGTTTTCAATGAACGGGTGGTCATATCGACAAGCAGCTGATTGAGTCGTCATTATTGAGGGACGTCTAACGGCAAATACAGATACTCCTCGACTTAACGACAGTTACGTTCTGGGAAGTCCGGCGGAAGTCGAATTTTGCGCAAGTGGGGATTGAATGTACGTATTGCCAGATATATGTGTAAATACAAAGGGGTCCAGTTGAAGTACAAGTACACACACTGAAACCGGATCGGCCTCAGCGTGGCCGCCACTTCGCCTGTGTTATCGGCTCGCAGTAGTCTTCCGTTATTTCAATTTAGTACTTAAAAATTGTGTAAATCTGAAATTACCTCAGTCCAGTAGTGTTTTTACCTGCATTTCCAGCAGGATGAGCTGCCACTTGTTTTGAAGACGTTACTTTCGGCTTAAACTCGTGACTGCGACATGACAGCGCTCCTCCGTTCCGTCGACTTGTTGAATCGGCGCTCTGGAAGTTGTTGAGTTGGCCATGGAAGTCCGAATATTCGTCCATACTGTTCACCAGACCATACACCCCTTGATTTATTCTCGCAAGGGTCGTGAAGGACTGGTGTATCAGGAGGCGTTACAGAAACGAGATGAATTCTAATGGCGCAAGGGCGGTGCTGCCCTCGTTCGGATCAGTGATGAAAGCAATACGTGCTATTTTAAAATCAGGTTGTTTGTGCATAGCCGTTGCAGGATGTCGTTTCCAACAGGAATGTAGCCGCGCCAGATCGTGGACCTCAGATGGAGTTAAGACCTTATAGCCTGTTGTGGCTTATCTAGTAATGATTGGTATCTATCACGATGCATATCTTAAGGTAGCACATCCCACTTGCTTCATTAAATACAACATATGTTTCAGTCAACACATCTTATCTTCAGAAAGGACAGGGCTACATGTTTCGGCTGTAAAAGGATAGCCGTTATGAGGACAACTGCGGGACACAAAAAGGGGGTTAGTTACAATTGTAATTAGGCTAGAGATCTCGGCCTTTACAATAAAATTACTCGTATACTGTAAAAAAAATGTGTAAGTATATAGAAGCTGTAGAGTTTGTGCAGAGTATAGTTTGAAGGTATAAAACACTAAAGTATTGAATTAAGTAGTATGTTGTAGACAATAGAATATATTGTTTTGGGTACAATATAGACAGTAGAATGTAGAATATTGTTTTTAGAAGGATCTTGTTTATATTGCATTCAAATACGAAGCTAATCAGACCTGTACTCGGAACTGAAAAAGTGACATGTTTTTATACTATGTATACGAAAGTCTGAACAGTGTTAAATAAGTAAATAATCCCGTTATCACCGTCAAACCTAACAACAAAAGCACAACGTCGGATAATTGTAGTACGAATTGAAGCAAACAACATTTCACACGCACTTTTCCACAACATCGATGATACGATACCAACATTTACACGGTGCTTCTGAAAACAATATTTTATATACTGTTGCCCTATTGTATTCAATATTTTTACTGTTTGATACTTTCAAACTATATCTACAGACATTCTGTACCTTTTATATCCTTATATATTTTTGCAGTGTATGTACATTTTTATTGTAATTGATATTTCTAACCTAATTAAAGTTGTAATTAACCCCCTTTTTGTGTCTCGTAGTTCAGACCTGATGATGGCTGTCCTTTTATACCCGAAACATGTGGCCGTGTCCTTGATGGATATACAGTATGTTGTGGTGATTTGACTGAAACATTTGTTATATTATAGTTAATAAATTTCACACCTAGGCTACGTTACCCACCCCCCTTTGCCGATGTTTCATCGACACTTTATTTTTCCGTTATTTTTCAATTAAGCCTATGTTCTGCACTAAGAGTAAAATACCACGCGTCACATGTATACGACATACGCGACAGTGTATTTCTTATACAATTATTTATTTCTCAGACACGTAATGGTAAATATTTGCGACGGGCCGCTGGAATGTGGTACAAATCGCAGAACAGACTTGGGACTGTGTTTTCGTGCATATTGTGGCCGCCGAATTGTAAGTGGATGGTTAACCAAGTAAGTGAATGAATCTCCTGTAATATTTCCCAGAAATAATTTTCTTTTGCGAAAGCCACTTTTTCGAAACAAATAACGGATGGAATCCCAAAACAGATCTCAAGGTGACGGGCGGTCTGTGTGCATAAGTTTTACACTGTAATGTTTGTTGTAGGTTGTTACCGTACTTAAAAAAAAAAAGGCGCTCGAAATATTTGTCATGGCTCGCAGATGCGTGTAACAGGTAACGAATACGTTGTTCATTGCACGTCGGACTTGAGCCGAGAAGTGACAGCGACAGTTGTCAGATAAAACAATGCTCTTATGTGACGCGCAGTTCTCTGTTGGACGCTCACTTCCAGAAGACTGAAGATGGAAGTATGAAATAATAATAGATAATAGCTGGTGATAAAGGCTTATCGAAGAGCTCGTTTACAAAAATACTTGCGCCCACTATGTCAAGAGTTGAGTTTCGGCTGAGGGACAAATATGTGTGTATAACAAGAAAAGGAGAACTAACCGACCTTTGGCTGTGATAGTTGTGCCTACGTCTCGAAGTCCATATCGTGCACGTTTTCTCATAGATAACTCACTTCTTACCAAAGAGGATATAGTGCTTTTCAAAATAAGTTCGTCTGTTTATATTGAGAAAGATTTCTGGTGTGAAGCGCTTGCAGCCATCACATTCATAGTGTAAATAACATTTCTACTGAACTTGAGACTGGCATTCAAGTGGAAAGTTAATTTGAAGATCCGACTCCTCCAGCGTCCACTTGCTCGTCACGTGACTAACTTGACTCGCCTCGTATCGCTGTATTAACGCTCGCATTATGCCTTGTCTGCGTTTGCTACTATTTTTTACACCGAGTTTCGTGCTGTTAATTCGGCTTAAGTAATATATTACTTTTTATCGTATTATGAGTGCCAAAATAGAGCAGTAATGAAACAGAGACGTTTCTAGACTTTTGTGAAAGTTATAAAGTTCTTTGTAATATTAAACGTGATGACTGCTTCAGCAATAACAAAAGGGAATCGATTTTTTTACTTAATAAATACTGAAGGATCACGGATTTCAAAGTGTCACCAGAATCCAAGCACAATAGTATATATAATTTCCTGCATAGCTGCAAAGCTTGCAGTATCCACTACACCAGGTACATTTAGTGTCTGGTTTACAATGATAATTTCTAATAATGTTTCTTATTTTCCATTTAGTTTTAAAGGGACGTGTTTTTGTGAACATGATACTGTTGGTAATAAACCAGAACAAAACAGAGATGTATGAAGTTTTCCTCTTCAAACCAGGTTTTGGCAACGTGACAAAAAAGTTGTACGTGGAATTCTGATGGGTTTTTGAGAATTATGGAATACAGTTTAACAACAACACGCGTTTCGGAAATCCCTTTTGTTAACGATTTAAGAACAAGTAGCAGTGATGAAAGTACTTGTGCTGTGGAACAGTTCATCGTGCTTGATAGTAGCAGGAGTAAGTTTTGAGAGGTCTAAAACTGTTGACATTTATAAGGTACTTTAATGCTGATTTTGACTTCGATTTTGTCTGATTTGACATTTTTATTACAGTGTCTCGTTTTGTTATTTTCAAGTCACACATTGCGAGCAGCTTTTAAGAATTTTCGTTGCTCACTTTCATATGAGTTCTGTAGGTCAAAAGAGATCTTTCGCTGATGCTCGAAAGAGAGGGATTGATGTACCATATATTTGTGGCCTGCAAATCCATGTTCTTACCCATGCACTTAGTTATTGGGCGGGCTCGCAAATTTGCGGAAAGCGACTCTTAAGTTTCGTCATGTCTTACTGTCCCTCCGCATGAAACAACTCGACTCCCACTGGACGGATTTTCGTGAAATTTAGTATTCGAGTATTTTTCGAAAATTCGTCGGGAAAATTCAAGTTTCTTTAAAATCAGTCAAGAATAATTGGCACTTTACGTGAAGAGCTGTATACACCTCGCCGACTTATTCTTAGGCTGAGTAATATTTCGGACAGAAGTTGTAGAGAAAATGAAAACACATATTTTTTTTTGTGCCGTGTGTGAGAACATATGGCAAAAGATAGTATAGCCAGACAGGCCACAGATGACAGCATAATGCAGCGCATACGGTTTGCACGACGGATTGTTAAGGAAGGAATACGGACGCTCGTAATATTTAATAATTATTGCTTTTCTACGGCAACAGTGGTTACGCAAACACGCCGCAGTGTCACGTTATAATACACTGCCTCTCTTGTTGCTTTGTTTTCCAGACAGTAACTAATAAAATAAAGCAGCAACACATCGTAACGCCCACTAGAATTCACATCTTGATAGTGTGAAGACCAAATGCTGACAGGTTTGTCTTGCAGTCACTGTACTATTTTGCTTCTCGCGTGTAAAAGACTGGCTAGCCTCTAGTTTAATTCCTTCAAGCTCATGCTTCCAGTAAACTTTCTAAGCGTAAGGAGTTACCTCCTCGTATGCGATACATGCAGACTTTCAAAGTAAAGGTAACCGGCCTTCTGACCTGTAACCGAACCCACAACTAACAGGGACGAATCTGTAATGTAAATTATCTGGACATGTTGTGTGGAAGACCGTATAACTTGGGGTAATTAGGAGAATTGTGTTTGTTTCCCATGCCGTTGGGAGGGGGGGGGGGAGCACGAGCAGATAGCCACGGAGTGATCATTTTTGTTATCGTTCTGTCACGTGTCGAGCGTGAATAATGGCGGACGGTTGTGGCTCCCGCGTTTGTAATGCAGGTTGCACGCGACCAGTTCGCGCCTGACCGTAGTGCGAGAATTCATCCTATACGCTAATGCGAACTGTTCGAATACTTTAATGTTGATTCAGTGAGAAATTGAAAGGTTTCTAATTGATAGAGTTTGGACGACTTGGTGCTATATCTTGCGCCTGACGGTACTCATGTGTATGCGCGCGCGCGCGCGTGCATGTGTGTGTGTGTGGTGCTGTATTTGTCCGAGTTGATGAAGGAGTATTGAGAATTACCGTCGCCGTATATTGTTCTGGCGATGAAGGTGTGGGAAGATCCTGTATCGATGTGGATACCGCCTCGTTTAGGTACGTGATACTGTGTATTGCTTTGACTACTTTAAAATCCTTGACCGAACTTTCATGACGGTTAATATGCAGCTTTTCCGCAGGAAACATGTAGGTTATATGTGAAACCTAAATATTTTGCTTAGGGGCATTGGCCTTTCTGGTCTGGGTTTATGTATATAAAGAAGTTTGGCTTTCCCACTTTTTATCTCTTTCTTTCTCAGTAGTTACAGTCGCTTGGGGTGTCTTTAATCGTGTCCCCGAGCACTTCAGATTTATCGCATGGAAAGCCTGCATTCGCCGGGACATCTCGTGACAGGTGCCATGCTCGGGGAAACGATAAAAGAGGGGCAGTGTATTTGTGGAGTTTCAACAATACAAGTATACGCGACTATGAAGTTTTGTTTATAGAATCAACATTAATAGAATTCAGGATATCTGAATAAGTTCTCTTACCAGAGACCTTACTTACTTACTCTGTGGTGCAGAGTCCTTCTTGAGAAGCTCAGTGGTTTGCAGCTAGTCAAGAAATTCCCCGCATTTCACGGAACCCGAAGGTTCAGTACCCCACTCACAAGCGTCCGCCAACTGTCTCTATCCTGGGCCAGCCCAATCCAGTCCATATACCCACACCCAACCTCCTGGAGATCCATCCTAATATTATACACCCATCTACGCCTAGGTCTCCCCACTGGTCTCCTTCCCTCCGGTTTCCCCGCCAAGACTCTATACACCCCCTCTCCTCACCCATACGCGCCACATGCCCAGCCCATCTCATTCTTCTCGATTTTATCACTCGCACAGTATTGGTTGAGGAGTACAAATCATTTAGCTCCTCGTTATGCAGTCTCCTCCACCATTCCCCCGTTACCTCGTCACTCCTAGGTCCAAATATTCTCCTCAACAACATTTTCTCAACACCCTCAGCTTCCTTTCCTCCCGAAATGCCAAGGACCAAGTTTCAAACCCATACATAACAACAAGCAAAATTACAGTTCTGTATATCTTGATCTCTAAATTTTTGGATATCAACCTGGAAGACAAAAGGTTCTGCACCGAATGATAGAAAGCATTTCCTGACCTCAATCTGCTCTTTATTTCTTCCGGAATAGAATTTTGATTTGTTAAAGTTGTTTCCAAATATTTAAACTTTTCGACACTCTCGAAGGTACTATTATCAATCATTGCACTCTGAATTCGTCCTGCATTCTGATCTCGAGACATGACCATGTACTTAGTTTTATCAGCACTTACTTCCAGTCCAATCTCCCTAGTAGCGGCTACTAAAGATTCTGCATTTTCCTTCAGAGTATGTATGCTTCCTCCCGGTATATTAATATCATCGGCATAAGCCAAAAGCTGATGTGTACCATTTAGTTTGAAGCCATCCTGGTTTACCTGAACCCTCCTAATGGCGTACTCTAAAGCAAAGTTAAAAAAAACATTGGTGATAGAGCGTCTCCTTGTTTCAAATCATTCCTAATAGGCAACCTGTCAGATACATTCTTGCCTACCCGGACTCTGCTATATGTTTCAGTCAGACTCATCTTTATTAACCTTAAAATATTCTTAGGGATACCAAACTCAATGAGAATCGTATATAAAACCCCCCTCCTAACTGAATCATAAGCTTTCTTGAAGTCTATAAAGACCTGATGGACTTCTTCATTGTATTCCCATTTTTTCTCAAGTATTTGGCGAATGCAAAATATATGATCAATAGCCGACCTGTTGCGTCGAAAGCCACATTGATGATCCCCGATAATTTTTCTTCGCATATGGAATTAACCTTGAGAGCAGGATGTTGGATAAAAATTTGTTAGTGGTTGGCAAAAGTGATAAGCCTGTATAATAATTACAGTCTGTTTTATCCCCCCTTCTTATGAATAGGTACTATGATCGACTCCTACCACTCTTCAGGCAGTTTCTCCTTCTTCCAAATAGAAGTAATAAGTTTATGAATCTCCAAGCAAATTGTTCTACCCCCTGCTTTAATCAGTTCTGCCGGTATTGATTAGTACCTGGCGATTTGTGACTTTTTAGCTTGTCGATAGCCA
>Ga0131853_10011153_pt1 | contig 16433 bp, 15 predicted proteins | sample TergutLab28metaG_FD_92764 | JGI IMG/M metagenome (GOLD analysis project Ga0131853, IMG submission 92764) | Labiotermes labralis P1 segment gut microbial communities from Petit-Saut dam, French Guiana - Lab288 P1 (version 2) (version 2) | ecosystem: Host-associated > Arthropoda: Insects >...
GGAATTATTTTTTTAATTTTAGCACACCTGTATATAAAATGTGAATAATACAGGAACCAAATATGTTAGAATTATGAAACAAACTGCATTTTGAAGAGAAAAAAACGGAGAGTATATACCGTGCTTTGTCAGTGGATTTTTCATTGACATAAAATCCTTCCGATCGCACTATCGCCCTGGGGTCGACCCAGACTGTAACAGAAATGAGTACCAGGAGTATTTCCTGGGGGTAAAGGCGGCCGGTGCATAAGGATGACAACCTACCACCATCCTGTGCCGTTGTCACGAAATCTGGGAACCTTAACTTCCTGGAACCCTCTGGGCCTGTCCAGGCCTGTAATGGGACTGATTTACCTTTACCTTTTTATATGCCATGTTTAAAATATTCAGTACCTATATTTGTTGAATAAATATATAAAATGCAACTTTAGAGGCTAGCGGTGCGGTACGACCACTATAGTTGACATTAGGCGTCAAAAGGTTAAACAATGTGTCTCCGTCTAAACTAGGAACTACAACATGCAGGTTTGTCTTCTTCACTCCCTGCCACCCAAAGTAATCATGTTTACACCTAGAAATTATTAAAAAAGAGGGGTGAGAGGACATGCATTCCCTAAGTACAGTCAATGATGGCAATTGAAGGGGTAAGAAGTGTGTGGGTGTTGTGTATAGAAGGATACAATGCAGGAGACATCTACATTTTACAGAGCAATCGCTGTTCTAACATTTAAATTTGGCGGTGGAAAATGTGTTGGCAGAATACAATCTGAGAATCATTTAATTATTTTAATGTATCCACATAAGAACAAGAGCTTTACTGATTACTACTGGAGAATATTGCAGATGTAAAGAAATCTCAAACTGAACATAGTAGAACAACATGTGGGAAGATTCAGAAGCAGAGGGACAGACCAGTTTTAAAATTTATGTACCTCAGAAGGGTCTTGAAGGGTCTTCAGATGAAGCTGTCTGAAAGAGGAAAATATGAGAATGTGAAGAAGAGGGGCAGACGGGCAGGAGGAGGAATAAGAGGAAGAGGCATGATTAAATGCTGTAGCAGCCAATGAACCTGCTTCCATTTTGGGTCCACTCCACACCTCAGAAAGTCAATACGCTGGATGTTACCATTCTTATGATAAACTCCAGCAACTTGCTCTAGCTACTTACACATCTGACTGTGTTGTGTATACACGGTGGAACAGAGCCTCAGGGGCCATCCATTTCACAGGCAGTCGGCCATCAGTTGTTTTGCGGTAATAATCGTGACAGTGGATGTCCCTTGCGAGACCAAAATCGGCAATCTTCAGAACATAATCATCACTCACCAGTACATTTCTGGCGGCCAGATCGCGATGGATACACTGCAAAGTGAAAATTTATTGTCATTACTGCTACAGTGTCAAAACTGATTGAGTTCTGCTTATTTAGTGAAACTCTTATCAATGCTTCCCACATTCATTGACACAGTAATCACTGATGTCCACTGAGGGACCCTGGTATCTGTCTTGTCCACATCTGGGTAATTTTCTGTGCCAATGCCAACATCTCCACAGGTGGATACAATTTGTAAGGCAGTAGGTCAAATATGGTGCGTGGATACTGCAACACTTGTCAGGGTGTGATAACTCAGAATAGTGACAACATGTAGTGTTGTCGCCTGCGACAAGAATACAGCGAATCGTGGTGGCAGTTATGTATATGACTGATAAATTTTAAGGACATAAAACACAGTATACACATAAAACACATAAGCAATACCTGGCCTACTATTTAACTGATATAGAGTCAGAGCAGCAGAGATTAAATTTTTTGACCAAAACTACAAAATACATGCAGTCTGATCATAAAAAAAATTAGATATTCTGAATTTTGAAAAATCAACTGTAACAATAAATAGATATAACACGTTTGTAGAATGGACAGATCCGGTACTGCAAGCTGTCATGAAATATTAGCTGGCACGAGAAAAGAACACAGGATGACCAAAAAACCGACTCTCGGACCACACCACTAGGCCTACGTCGAGTCTAGAATGGGCCATGATGCCTATGTTCTTGAAAGCAAGATGATGATGCTAATGATGATGATTTAACAAAGTGTCATGGTCCAATGAATTTGCAAAACCATGCAACAAAATTCCATGGCCTATTCTAAAAGTATTATCTCAATGTCTGTACGGACAGAATGAGGAAATAAAAATAATTATAATGAACAAAGCCAGTCTCTGGACCAAGGCTCAGCACCTGGAATCCCAAATGCAAACAGGAATGAGAGCAAAGATTCAAGCCTTCTGGGATGTGACACTGTCCCACATCACTGCGCAAGTACTTACAGCTTCAAAGAATCACAGTGTCTCAACCTTCGTGGTATTGGCCTGTTTGACCCTGTAGACGAAGCACAACAACCCAGAAGACTTGAATTTTCATCGTCAATGCTGATGTCTATGCTGCAATACTTGTTGACTCGCAATAACAACCAACAGCACGTGCAACAACCTGCAGTATGCAGAAGGTTTTGGGGTAACTTCCACTGTCACCACACACAAAGATTCACAGTACAACCAAACTCACTCTCCGCGAGGCAAGGTACTCCATGCCGCGGGCGACTTGGTAGGCAAAAGAGACAAGATCCTTCTGCGTTAATGTCTTCTTCTCCTTCAGGTCCGTGCCAATGGCAGGCTCATAACCAGAAGAGGGTCGGTGCTGTCTCAAGAAGTCCCTCAGGTTTCCGTGCGGGGCGTATTCCACCACGACGTATAATGGCCCATCTTGCGTGCAGCAGCCCAACAAGTTGATTATGTTGATATGTTTGCCAATCATCTTCATCATCTCCATCTCTGACACGAGGTCCATCATTTCTGTATCTGTGTGACCCTCTGCAACAACAAGCACCCAACATGTCATATTATAATGCATACAGATAAAATGAAACCAATAAATATCCAACAATTTCCTGTCCATGATGACTGTCATAGCTTAAATGTTTGAAATCAAACTCAGATATAAAGTGAGATTACAATTAAACTAGCATCAGCACAAGTGGTGTGTCCGACAATCACTCGTTCACTTAAGGTTTTATCAAAGATGTTCAGAAAGAATGAAAAACATGACGCAGACTGGGAAAGATGTGAAGAGATTACAGGCAGTTAAGCATTTAGTACTAAGAAGGGATAAAATCTGAAACAAGAACATCAGGCAAGATCAAAAAGTACAGCCCTGCATCAAAAATTGGTCAAATTAATGATAGAGCAAAACACGTATGGATCAGGAACACAGTATTCCTCTGAGAAAATCGGAAATTAAGATGTGGGATTTGAGGATTACTCATGGCAGAGAGCACAAAAAATACTTGAATTGGACTGTTTCCATCCCGCTGTGTACCTGTAACAAATTTGTTGAGTAGAACCGTCTTTACAAAACATATAAATAACAGCTGCAAATCTACAACTGGTTAATTAAGCGACATGTTTCGGCCATCATCAGACTTACAAAAAGATGGTGTAATCCTGATGATGGCCAAACAAGGCCGAAGCATGTCGCTTAAATAACCAGTTGTAGATTTGCAACTGTTATTTGTATGTTGTGTAAACATGGTTCAACTTAATAAATTTGTTACAAAAAATACTGTCTTGTGGGATATGATACTGAAAGGTTTGGTAGAAATTTACTACTATTTCAAAGAAACCCATTGCCTCCATCTTCAGGGTAGAAGAGTGAACACATAGCTACCCTGAAAGATGAATGCAGCATGTTGCTCTGAAATGCTGTCAACTAACTACCAGACCACATGGTGTCACATCCTGTCAGACAGCAACTTTCATAATCATCACCAACAGCACCTCAAACATTCACCTGATCGACTAATGTTGCAAATGACATATTTCTGAGAAGTAATGTTAAAATTCGTGTCTAACCGAGGTTACCCAGGAAACTAATTTTGCAGAATGATGCCTAATATTTGTGGTCCTAAGTATGAACTCGCTTCATGTCGCTAATCTGGCACCTAGGATTGTGAGCTGATTCCTACATTGTTGGAAAAGCTGTGTATCTTTGGCCTAACCAATGGAATGGATTTAGGATTGTGACATGGAACATTTCTGGCAGGAAAGAAATATGGATAGAACTCAGAAGACCCATATGAGTGGCTAATGTATAATATGTGCAAAATCATAACCAATAATTGGGGGGAAGTGACTCTCTATGTTTATATTCTCTCCTGCATTCTTCTGACTTCTCCACAGTTTATAAAAGAACAGTAAGTCTGATCAGTATGACACCTTGCATGCAATTTATACAACATGTTTTAACCTGTAATGAAAAACCTGCACTAAATAGTGCCTGGTTTCTTTGTATCCTAGCGATGTACAATAATCAAGCATTAGGGTTTCCTTGTATCCTAGTTACTCGTATATGCAATAATCGATCATTATGGTTTCCTTGTATTCTAGTGATATGCAATAATCAAGCATTAGGGTTTCCTTGTATCCTAGAAATGTGCAATAATCAAGCATTAGGGTTTCCTTGTATCCTAGCAATGTGCAATAATCAAGCATTAGGGTTTCCTTGTATCCTAGCCATGTGCAATAATCAAGCATTAGGGTTTCCTTGTATCCTAGAGATGTGCAATAATCAAGCATTTGGGTTTCCTTGTTTCCTAGCGATGTGCGACAATCATTAGGGTTTCCTTGTATCCTAGTGATGTGCAACAATCAAGCATTAGGGTTTCCTTGTATCCTAGCAATGTGCAATAATCAAGCATTAGGGTTTCCTTGCATCTTAGCAATGTGCAATAATCAAGCATTGGGGTTTCCTTGTATCCTAGTGATGTGCAATAATCAAGCATTAGGGTTTCCTGGTATCCTAGTGATGTGCAATAATCAAGCATTAGGGTTTCCTGGTATCCTAGTGATGTGCAATAATCAAACATTAGGGTTTCCTTGTATCCTAGCGATATGCAATAATCAAGCATTGGGGTTTCCTTGTATCCTAGCAATGTGCAATAATCAAGCACTGCGGTTTCCTTGTATCCTAGTACCACTACCAGTCTCGATTTTCCCCCAGCATGACTGTAGCTGTCAGTATGAGTTTACTGCCATATCCTATAAAGTGCTACTTTCAGGTTTCCTCATGTGAGATTTTCCCTGGGAATATTAAGGGATCAAGACTGCTTTGTATGCACACACACACTGCCTAATGAGCCAGAAAAGTAAGCAACTGTTTCAAAGTTCAGACAGTTGGTCACTTGGAATTACACATATGGGTAGGAGACATTTTTATACTCGATGTGTGTTTGACCATGCGTCATCGACATAAATAAAGTAAAGGACCAACTCGATGCAAAAATAACAATTTATTGATCTTCAAATTAGCTCAACATGTTTTGCGCAATTCTTTGCCCATCTTCAGGAGCGCAAGACTGTGACAGCATGTGGTATTATGTCCCCAGATTGTTGTCGGTCGGAGGCCTGGAGTGTGGCGGCACGGACTGTGTGTTCAGTGAGAAGGATGTTGCTCGACTCTGAGTCGAGCAACATCCTTCTCACCGAACACATAGTCTGTGCATATCAATGAAACCAGCCATTACAATAAAGGTAAACTTGGTTGGTGCTGGATGTTTACAAGCAATATGGAAAGTTTTGTAAAACTGACAGAATCAAGAGGGATGAAGGTTCTACAAAACTGTACATTCTGCAATCGTAATAACCTGGTAGTAACCGACAGGTATGCAGCATACAATTATTTTGTTGATGAAAACAGGCAAATCTGCTTTGCACATTTATTAAGGACGTTTGGAAGATCAGCACATAGTTGGAACACTGAAGTTAAAGTGAAGGATGTTGCTCGACTCTCAGTCGAGCAACATCCTTCTCACCGAGCACACAGTCCGTGCCGTCGCACTCCAGGTCTCCGACCGACAACAATCGGGGGACATTATACCACATGCTGTCACAGTCTTGCGCTCCTGAAGATGGGCAAAGAATTGCCCGAAACATGCTGAGCTAATTTGAAGATCAATAAATTGTTATTGTTGCATCTAGTTGGTCCTGTACTTTATTTACTCTTATAGTAATTTTGTGTTATGTGATGGCTAGTAGATAGGTGTTGAGCAAACACAGCAGAAGCAGGCTTGGCTTCTTTTGCAGAAAAAAAAATTTTGTCTTACAGTGACCTGAAGTGACATAAGCTGATGCCTGACAACACGGAAAGACTCGGAAAATATATATGGCTACGAAACATACTGCCATCTGTGTACAGGACACGGCACAGTTCAACAGCAACATACAACCTCTCTTCCATATTCACACAGTACACTCAACAAGATGCAATGTTTCACAATTTATTTATTTCTGTAAGACGCTGTACATGTCTCAGATGGTTTTTCCGTCCACCATCAGGAGCTCAAAACTGCACATACAGCGTCAGGTATTTGTCAGACTAATACCTGACACTGTATGTGCAGTTTCAAGCTCCTGATGATTGATGGAAAAATTGCCTGAAATGTGTACAGCGTCTTACAGAAATAAATAAATTGTGAAATGTCGCATCTTGTTGGTTGTACTCTGCGAATATATTAGCGATGCGCGGACCTATGAATGTTAAACCTCTCTTCCATTTCACTGAAAATAACACTTCTATTAGAAATCAACCCTCCAGCAGTCTGCATCTGTTACTGTGTTGCAATCTGTGAACTGGAACTAAGCTCCTGTAACCTGACATTCAACTATAATAATATTTATAAGTTCAGTCCTGCCTCAAATATGGCATCATTACAAAGACCAGTGAATTAATGCTGTTTAGAAAAATAATTACTGTTAGCATTATAATCACATGAACTATACATACACTCTGTGGACAAAATACAGTGTTGCAGCATGTTAATGTGGAGTGTATGCATAATAACCACTGGGCTGTCAATGGCTTAAAACAACTGGTCTACTTTTTTATAAGCTCACGGTTCCGTACATCATAATTCAATATTAATAATAATCCAACTAGATGCAACAGTATGCAGATATTTATTTACTGCAAAGTCACTCTACATGTTTTGGGCATCACCGCACCCATCATCAGTAGTAGAGCACATTTGAAACGTGATGGCACATGCGTAGAAACCAGATTTGGTATTTCAGCGAAACGGATGGGTCCATTTAAATTGGGGGGGGGGGGGGTCTGTTCAGTCGACTACTGGCAGCCGAGGTGTGCGCATAAGCAGTAGTAATGGTAGTAATGCTGGTTACACCATGTTCTGAGGTAGAGTGCCAGACTACTGGCTACCCACTCCACTCGCATGTTTCCCCTTCACTTCCCCTACTGTGCGTCACCGTGTGCCATCATGTTTCAACTGAGCTATACTAAAAACTGTATCCGCAGCCTCTGGTACCGGTCATAATATCGGTGCAGCCACTTCCCTCCAACATGGACAGATCAGGACTGTCCCAATCTGTCCACGTTGGAGGGAAGTGGCTGCACCGATATTATGACCTGTACCGGGGGCTGCGGTTACAGTTTTTAGTACTCCTGATGATGGGTGCGGTGACGCCCGAAACATGTAGAGTGACTTTGCACTAAATAAATATCTGCATACTGTTGCATCTAGTTGGACGTTTATTAATATTGAACTGGTCTACCTCTTCAGTGACACAAGACAAAGATAATAACAACAGAAGCAGATTCCACCATTTTGTAATTACAGTTTAACCTGCTAGTTGAAACTGTCAGCTGACGGACAGAACTTTCCTTGAGACCCCACAGATGGTAGTTTCATGACAGACATTTGTTCCAATTATGCTCATACTAAAACCGATGGGGCACCAGTGCCTACTGCGCTGTGTTTGGGTTTACCTATATCAATTTAAACTAAAGTATCTAAAATTGTGCGGTGTACACCAATTCTTATAATAAAACCAACTAGATACACTAATTTCTCAAATTTATTTTTGGAATAAAACTCTACATTGTGAAGTGAGACAGAAAACCAACAAGATGTAACAGTAACATGTTTATTATCAATACTTTCTCAACATGTTTCAGGCATCATTATGCCCATCTTCAGGAGAACAAGACGTGTGTTACTGCATGTGGTGTGCTGCGCTGGTTCTGCTGGATGTGGTTGGTAGCGGTTGTGTGGGCGCTGCGTTGTAGGGTGCGAGCACTGTGAAGGTTACTGTTCAACTCACTTCAAAATTTGCTCATGATGTACGGTCACAGAAACCTAAAACTCTACATGTTTCAGACAGTTCCTCTGTCCATCAGGAGTTCTTTCCTGTACACACAGCAACAGTGTATGTACATATACCATTGCTGTGTGTACGGTAAAGAACTCCTGATGATGGATGGAGGAACTGCACCAAACATGTAGAGTTTTATTCCAAAAATAAATTTGAGAAATTAGTGCATCTAGTTGGTTTTATTATAAGAATTTATCATGCTGCACGGTCACCTGAATGTCAAATATATACACCAGTGTTGAACATATTCTTCGTCTGAATGTAACAGTAGTAAATGATACTGAAAATTAAAACATACTTTAATGTAACACTTCAGAAATCTCCACATTAAATTTTGTATGATCTCCCTAATCTTGGCCACATGTGCTCAAATATGTAGGCAGAACAACATATTGAGTGTGGACCACAACTTCTCTGTATTGTGCTGGTTTCTTGTTGAAGGAGTACACATATGTACTTGGTAAATAACACATCAATTCAAGTTTGAACACACTCATTTGTTCTAGGACGTACCATAATGGGGTTGGGATAGCGCAGTTAGAATAGCAACTCCTTACGGGGTGGACAGTCTGGGGATTGAATCCTGGTGGAGGTGAGATTTTCTGCAACCCTCCAGACTGGCCCTGGTGACCACACAGCCTCCTGTACAACAGGTACTGGGTCTTTCCTGGTGGTACAGCGGCCAGGGTGTGACACTGACCACCCACCCCCATCTAGCACTGTGGTTAAAGGAAGAATAGAGCTATACCTCTAATCCCCCTCTGGGCCTTCATGGCCTGCTATAGGGAAAATTTTACCTTTACCTCCTATTTTACAATAGCCATCCTGTTCTGCTGTAGACTAACCAAAATGATCATTCAGTCAAAACAAAACAATATATTCAATAATGTGAAGTATGCATACTACACATTATTGAATATATTCAATATTGGATATAAGACCAGTAGTATCGTATGGAGCGGAAGCATGGACGTTGATGAAGAAAGAAGAACAAGCTCTGCTAATTTTTGAAAGGAAAATATTTAGAAGAATATATGGTCCTAAATATGAAAATGGGGAATGGAAAAGTCAGACGAATCGAGAACAAGAAGAGATGAGCAAAGGAGAAAATATAGTAAAATGGATAAAAAGGCAAAGGATAAGCCAGTTAGGTCACCTAGAGAGAATGGAGGAGGACAGGATGCCCAAAAAGATTTTCACTTAAGAAATGGAAGGGATGACAAGAAGGGGAAGACCCAGGAAAGGATGGAAAGAGGAAGCAGAAAGAGATCTTCAAGTGCTGGGAGTGAAAAGATGTAAAGAGTTGGTGGCAGATAGGAAAAATGGAAGGGCATTGTTCGACAGGCCAAAGCCCATAGTGGGCTGTAGTGTCAATGGAGGTGGAGGAGGAGGAGGACGAGGGGAAGGAATAATAATAATAATAACAACAACAACAACAACAATGATAATGATAATAATAATCATTATTATAATTATATTTAATATATTCAATAATGTGAAGTATGCACACTTCACATTATTGAATACATTGTTGTTGTTTACTTTCTGTGTTGCATCAAGCCCATCAATGAAAGAAAAGTGTTAACAGAGAAAGTGTTACATCAATCAAGACACACAACATATCTCAGCAAACTCATCCCAACTACATACCTTTGAGCATCTTAACTGCAACGATAGTGGAGACGCCTTGCTTCACCATATTCTGTCCCTCTGCTCTGACTACCTTTCCAAAAGCTCCCTCGCCCAGAGATTTGCCCAGAGTGAGCACGTCTCGTTGTATTTCCCATTCTGTGTCGAGCGGCAACTCGTATTCTGAGATCGTGTGGTGCGAACCTGAAGATGATGTTCCCATCTGACTGTGCGACTTCTGTTTCTCAATTTTCACTACTGGCATCAGCTGTAAACACAACATAAATCTTGCAAATAAAGCCAACTTGAACAATTTTTCTTAGTATGTTTACTTCTTTTCTCTACATGTTTTGGGCAACTACGTGCCCATCATCAGGAGAAACAACTGTATTTATATGACACTTAGTACTTGTTATTCTGTGTGGATGACTGTCTGGTATGCAGGTGCATATGTTCCTACATACCAGAGTCATCCACACAGGAAACATCTCTAAAATAAAATCCTTAGAATAAAACCCAGCCAAAAATGGCATACCACAAAGAGCAAAATTGGAAACCATTAAAATCAAAATAAAAGGTATATAAACAGATAAACCAGTGATAGTGCCACTGTTCGAAGTATCTACTGAACCACCACATCTTGAATTCGACAAATGTATTTTGGGATCTTTCTGTGATTGAGGTTGGAATTCTTCTGTGATAGAGACAAAAATTTTAAATCCAGTCCACCAAATTATCAACTTCAGTTCTGTAACGGACAAAGGACTAGTCTTGGGAAGACTGGAGGCTAGGGGACTAACAGAATTAGTTCCTGGCTTTAACCTTTTGGCACCGGAATTATTTTTTTATTTTAGCACATCCTGTATATAAAATGTGAGTAATACAGAAACCAAATAAGTTAGAATTATGAAACAAACTGCATTTTGAAGAGAAAAAAAAGGACAGTATATACCATGTTTAAAATATTCAGTACCTATATTTGTTGAATAAATATATAAAATGCAACTTCAGAGGTTAGCGGTGTGGTACGACCACTATAGTTGACATTAGGCGCCTAAAGGTTAAATTCGCGTTAAGTACAAAGCAAAATATCAGCAGCACCATTGTTGTGACACAGTAATCACCTCCAACACACTACTTCTTGAAAAGTTCTCACCGTACATCTTTCTGTAACAATAAATAACACAAAAGAATACAACCTACTTAGAATGGCGGGCACAATGAAATCATGTAATGTAACTTACGAGAGGTTCTTGTGTATTCTGAGCATTAGCAAGGTTCTGTTTCTCTACAATCACTTTCTTCGTCCACTGTGTGACCACTGCCGCTCGGGCCGTCTCGATCGCGAGGAGCTTCTTCATCTTCTTCCTGCGAAAACACAAATACGGCACTCGATCAACGCATCATGAACAACGATTTAAGTTGAACATTCAATATCATAAAGCCGAACGTACCTCTTGATTTTCAGTCTGTGGAATACGAATAACATTATCACCACTCCCACCACGAACAGTATGAACAGCAGTATTGCCATGACATTCACCAGTGTCAGCTGGAACTTCGCCATCTGTTGAGGCTCCTCCTCCTCCTCTAGACATGCAGTAGACAATCAATGTTATCACATACATTTATAGCAAAATGGATAATGATGCAACTCAGTGGGCAGTGTTCATAAGTTAGCAGTACTATCCAAGGGTATGAACTCCAGTAAGGGGTACTATGTGGCACGGTCCCTGGTGACCTTAACATTTACATGAAAGGGGTTGGTACTTAATCTTCAATACAAGGTTTATAAAAAATGGTGCGTATCATTGGAACAGAAAAAAAATTAAATGATAAAATAAATGCCACTGAGTGGAAAATAAAACAGAGATTATGCAGTAGGGCTAAAATATGCAGTATATTTTCTTGTTGCCTAAACATATACAGTGAATTCCTAGGGACGTTCTTTAACGTCATATGAATGCAGGTTGTCTACAAGGTTAAACAATATTTATGTAGAGTGTCAGGCTGTCATGGCTACAAGCATCAGGATTACGCTCCTTTTGGGATGTGATCCCCATATTCCAACACGTACTGTGATACCTCGGCTAACGAGTGACCCTGCTAACGAAGATTTTTTTTGCTGTTTTTCGGACTCGGCTAATGAATATGGATTCGGCTAACGGATGTTTTAGTGGATGCGCACGCTAACATAAAGCAGCAAACATGAACGGTTGGGCCATTCCAGGAGCTTATATTTTCCGTCTGTATGTGTGTTTCGGCTAACAAAGATTTCGGCTAACGAGTGTAATTCCGGAACGAATTATCTTCGTTAGCCGAAGTATCACTGTATTACTATCATAGCATCGTCAGAGAGGAACCTCTCTACCAAACTACACACCATCATATACGACTGTACTTTGAATGAACATATTAAACAATACACCAACAGTCAAACACAACACATACTTTTAACCGTGGCTACAAGTTTGGGCTTTAACAGACAAGCCATCATTATGGGAACAACCCAGATTAAGGGTACCTTCAGATTATCTGGAACTATGGCAGAGGCAGTAAGAGGAGTATGGGGGGGGGGGGGAACAACACCCATCATTTTAGACAAATATTATTAGGATGACAAAATCAAACGTGAGATGAGATGCGCAGGACATGTGGCAAACACAAGGGGATGAGAAATGCAGATCAAACTTTAATCAGATAATCTGAAGGGAGACCAATGGAAGGTCTTCGTGTAAAAAGGGGAGTAAAGTGAAGTGAATCTCTAACAGGATAGAGTTCAGTAGTATGTTCTTATGACTATTTCAGAGGCATGGAGTTGCTTGAGCAGAGTAATTATAAAGCTTCTTGGGCCATCATCCACAGAACCAGTACGTACAACAGACCCTCCTCAATCACGTTGTGGTTTTCCTTATTCAAAGAAGAATTACTGTAGTAACTACCATGTATCATGGCGCTGCACTTCTGTAGACACGTGAGGCAATACACACAGAGATGCATCTGCCTACCTGTGTCACCTCACAGCTATCATGGTACTGTGTAACATGGAATGTACTACTACTATAATTTCCACAGTTTGTAGAACTAATCGCTGTCATCAAGTTGCCTGGAAAGGGTTTTTAGAGAGATTAAGGACAAAAAAGGAAAGGAAAGTCAGAGTTTATGAGAGAAAGCAGAGGTTTTGAGGAAGGAGAAGTGTTGCAGTCAGCTGTCATTGTAATTTAATGAACTGATGATTCATTTTATCAAGAAAAATGAAGATGACAGCTGGGAAAGCATTAAGACCAGTGCTCACAGGGGAAGCACAAAATTACAAAGTAATGAGTATCACAATTTTTTTTACTTTCTGCCTAGACTGAGGCCATGACAAAAAAAAGTCCAATCCCATAGGCTGTAGTACTTGCAGTCCAGTGAAACTGCCTCTGTTCTCATCCATTTGTGTAAACATTCTAGACATACGAATGCAAAATGCTGGTGGTAATAACCTTCATTAATGACAAGCATTATTGTTGGGTGACATAGGCCAGATGGGCTGAGGGGAATAGAAAAAGTGGAGGGAAGATGGTAGCCTTGAGCGCCATTTTCCCCTATCAGCCATGAGACCTCATTCTGTGTCCTCAGAACAGCAAGAAGTTGGAATTGGCAAAATATGTAGCAAGCAGAGGAAAATAAAATATGTAAAAATTTTGGGTTTGGAAATTCTATGGAAAATAACAGAGGTTATAATGATAGTAGTAATAGTGAAGTATATCTGTGAGAGACATAGGAAATGTGAAATGGGTCAAGCACAGCGCACATTGAGGAGGAAAAATTAATCTCTGATGCTGTACAAACTCGGGAAATGCTTATGAAACTGAATACTTAACACGTGTTCAAGCCACATCTTGTATTGGGTCAAGCATAGCGCACACTGAGGAGGAAAAATTAATCTCTGATGCTGTACAAACTCAGGAAATGCTTACGAAACTGAATAATTAACACGTGTTCAAGCCACATCTCGTATTGGGTCAAGCACAGCGTACACTAAGGAGGAAAAATTAATCTCTGATGCTGCACAAACTCAGGAAATGCTTACAAAACTGAATACTTAACACGTGTTCAAGCCACATCTTGTATCATAAGGATAAGCAGACAGAGAAAGTCATGACCTCTGTTCACTGAGACCACTGAATTAAATAGAAGACATAGGTTTCAGACATGTCTTTCACTACAGATGTTACCAAAGTGTTGTCACACAAACATCCCTACACCATTCACTGCAGATAACTTACTTACAATATACCAATGACCATACATCATTCTGTGCATAAATCTCACTGGCATCACATACACGATAATATGTCATATACTACGGACATCTGAATACTAACACACAAATTATTCCCTACAAGACATATGAACTCATGACATGCAAACAACCCTATATTATATGCTTCCTTCTGGGTAATTCCCAGCCGTCTGAATTCTATATGCCAACATTTCGGAACACTCTGTCTGTTCCATCTTCATACGCAGGTAGGAGGTATGAAGATGGAACAGTGTTCCGAAACATTGGCATATAAAATTCAGATGTGGGGGAATTATCCAGAAGAAAGCATACAACATTCAGAACACGGTGAAAATTTGAAATCAAGAATAACCCTATATTATACTTTGTAAGCAAATTATTTGTGCACAACAATGCCCCTAAAAAATTTGCTGCAGATATGGTCTCTATATAACTCAGATTGGTGTCACGCAAATGGAACTGCTCTGTCCTCTGCTGACATCTAACCAATGACATACTGGTGGTACAGAATTATTCCCCACGAGCATCTTCCTGGGTTGTTACATACAAATGGCCTACTGTCTCACATAACATGGCCCTTAGTGTGTCAGGATGAGTAGTGCAATTTTTAGTGCGTGGTTTATTATTTGAACAGAAAGAGATATTATTATGAAATAAGTGGCATCTTGCGGAACATAAAGCGAAGGTTATGCAACACGTCTTTAGAATACAGTACATTTCCTTGCCGCCTAACTATATAAAATTAATTTCTTGGTGTGTATTCCTACATTTATTTGCATGCAGCTCTCAAAAGGGTTAAGAAAGATGTTAAGAGCCCCTCCTCATAACTCCAGACCATGCCACTAAATGGGGACGAGCATATTCGAGATACACGGACAACCCCAAATACTTCTGATATGTGCCATCCCCATTGTGTGCAGTAATTAATAGGTAGGGTAATTACAATCAGTAACACAACAATGTATATCTAATTTATGTTTATTAGAAGATGGAAAAAACTATGTTTTTCAGCCAACATTGGCCATCATCAGGTTTTTCATCTGAAAGAACTGTATGCTCTAAGAGTGTTTATATAAAGCATGCAGTCGTGTATTGATACGCGGCTGCATGCCTTATATAGAAACTCTTACAGCATACAATTCTTTTGGATGAAAAACCTGATGATGGCCAATAGTGGCCGAAACATGTAGTTTTTATCATCTTCTAATAAACATCAATTAGATACACATTGTTGTGTTATTGACTGCAATTACCCTACATATTAACTCCAAATACATCGGATGGAACCCGGTACATTCTTACTCATTTGAGACAGAAGAGGAAAGTCCCTAACCTACAGCTGGAATTTCAACTAAATAACACTTGAAAATTCATTCCCTACTTCCAAGAACCATGCATCTCTATTACAGAGACAAGTCAGCTGACGACGCAAAACAAATTTTTGGTTTTCTTTAGAATGCGGCACACAAACACATGTAGAATGTAATATTATCACCGTGGTGATGTGAAGAGTACTTGTATTCTGGGTTGATGATGTGAAGAGCTCCTCATAACCCCAGACCATGCCACTAAATGGGGATAAGCGTATTCGAGATACAAGGACAACCCCAAATACACCGGATGGAACCCGGAACATTCTTACTCACTCGAGAGAGAAGAGAAAAATTCCTAACCTACAGCTGGATTTTCAACTAAATGACACTTGAAAATTCATTCCTTACTTCCAAGAACCATGCATCTCTATTTCAGAGACAAGTCAGTTGACGACGCAAAACAAATTTTTGGTTTTCTTTAGAATGCAGGACACAAACACACGTAGAATGTAATATTATCAGAGTGGTGATGTGAAGAGTACTTGTATTCTGGGTTGGGATGTCGTGCAATTTGGCAGACAGGTACCCTGGTTTTGGAGAAACAAGCTACTGTCTGCTACGCTGAAGACCGCTCATTCATTTAAGACCTGGGTATATATCTAACAAACCAGAAGCTGCAATACCCGAAAACACAGTAATCTTCACTTACACCCTCTTGGTGTGTATAATGCTGATTTATTTGAAGTTACAGCAGACGGTACACATTGCTGTGACTGTATGAGAAGGTTCAGGAATGTCACATTATTAGTGACACAGCAGAGTGTAAAACCTGAAACAAATGTTTTTAAATCACACCGCACAGCCCAAACAATCACACGCTCAGACGGGGGAGGCGAGGATGTGAGTGGGATCGCCACTTTCTAACTACTGAAAGCTCTATGATTTGCAGTGAAATGTCTGGCGAGTACAAAAGCAA
>Ga0131853_10011154_pt1 | contig 16432 bp, 14 predicted proteins | sample TergutLab28metaG_FD_92764 | JGI IMG/M metagenome (GOLD analysis project Ga0131853, IMG submission 92764) | Labiotermes labralis P1 segment gut microbial communities from Petit-Saut dam, French Guiana - Lab288 P1 (version 2) (version 2) | ecosystem: Host-associated > Arthropoda: Insects >...
ACGGCCATACGTGCCAGCCGTTTCGTGAAGTCATAACCATGAATGGCGATACACTAACGGAACGGTATGAGCGGACGATATCAGGCCTGGAGCAGATAACGCAATCGGGTTATCTGTTCAAATTTCAATGGAAATGCGAGTTTGACAAGTCAGGTATTGTGAAACAGAAACCCGAAATACATACGCATCACATAGTACAACAGATTCCGCTGATTACCCGTCATGCCCTGTACGGTGGTCGAACCGAAACCATGTGTCTCTACCATAAAGCAAGGGAAAATGAAGCTATTCAATATGTCGACGTCATGAGTCTCTATCCATACATATGCAAGTACCATAAGTTCCCCATAGGTCTCCCAGTCATTCAAGTGGGCGATGCATGTAGGTACATAGAAGCATGCCTACGTATGGAGGTCCTAATCGAATGTTCGATCGTTCGGCCAGACAAGTTGTGCCATCTCGTCCTCCTGTACAGGTGTAATAATAATCTCGTTTTCTGCCTGTGAAGAACATACGTTCACACCGCCCAGTGCAGAATGTAGGTATACCGAAGATTTGGATCGAGACCTCACAGGTAACTGAGTAATGGATGAGGTCAGGTTGGCTGTGCAGAAGGGATACAGGATACTCGAGATCTATCAGGTCTACGAGTGTCGGGTGACCCAATACAACCCCGAAACAGGCGAGGGGGGGGACTTTTCGTGAACTACATAAATGTATTCCTGAAATTGAAAGCCGAAGCTAGCGATTATCCCGTCTGAGTTCAAAGCCCCGAGGACGAGGAGCGTTATGTGGAATCGTTTTGGCAGAGTAAAGGCATAAGATCGGACAGGGAGTGTGTTAGGTTTAACGCCGCGAAACGAGGTCTGGCCAAACTCTGCCTCAATTCGATGTGGGGAAAATTGACGGAGCGGAATGATCGAACAATGACTAAAATAATCACTGAACTGAACGATCTGTTTGCTTTTTTAACCACGCCCGGCAACGAGGAGAAGAACCTGATGTTTGCCAACGATGACGTATTCTGGCTCTCGTGGAAACGCGGGGCAGAGCAAGACGTGCCGAACTAACGTCATAGTAATGAGGTAATAGGCGCTTACGTTACAGCAGGGGCGAGGATAATCTGTATCGCTACCTGGACAGGCTGCGAGAGAATGCCATCTATTGCGACACAGACTCGGTGATATACATTCAGCCGAATGATGAACCCGAGCTGATTGTAACGGGGGACAAATTGGGCGAAATGTCCTCAGAATTGGGCCTCTCAGAACTTATTTGAGAATTTGCGAGTGGTGGACCAAAGAACTACGGTTACAGGGTTGTGACAGGGATTGTCGAAAAAACAGTATGTAAAGTACGGGGAATAACACTCAATTGTAGTGCGTCGAAATTAGTAACTTTTGAAGGGACATGATTCTGGCAACGGGGGATTAACCCACCACCACCTTGAATGTTCATACCGAGAAGAAGATTAGATCTGAGAGGAAGGAAGGGGTGGATATGCATCAATAATAACCGAACCAGAAGATAAAATCTAGATGATTTCATTTTTTGAAAGAGTGCGTTTAAGTGACAATAGGTGCGTCCGGTTTGGTTATAAATAGGACGGGTTCCTGGGGTAGTAGTATTCAATTATCGCCTGCCTATCCATGAGTACCTTAAATTTAAGCATCCGTTCACGTGCATATTAATTGGAACTACCGGGTCTGGCCAGTCGTCGTTCTGTATACGTTCCCTTCAGACCTAGACGCTGTGTATACGGAACGGGATTTCAAAGGCGGGGTGATCCGGTGCTATAGCGAGAAGGCCGCGTTTCCTTCGACAACAGTATTGTCGAAGAGGAATGTACATTTTAAAGAGGGCTTCCCGACAGATTTATAAAACGCGCGCGGCAGACCGTACCTCGTAATTCTCGATGATCTGTTAACAGCGTTTATTCCAAGCAAGTGTGTGACCTGTTTACGAAAGGCAGCCATAACAGAAAAATTAGCGTGATTCTGATAACACGAAACCTATTTCAGCAGGTTCGTTATTGTATAGACATTTCCCTAAACGCCAAATAACTGGTCCTATTGGAAAACGTCAGAGACAAGAATCAGTTAATATTTTTGGCCAGTGAAATTTACCGCGAACATAGTAGTAGTCTGTACAAAGCATACTTGGACGCAACTAAACAACGCCACGGATATCTACTTTCAGACTTGTCACAAGATCCTGATGATCGCCTGCGATTTCAAAAGAATATATTCCCGACATTGCAGACTATTGTCTACTCGCGGATATATGATGAAGCTAGTAAAAATCGAATTATCACGCCCTTCATGTACTCAAGACGGCCGAACCGAAACTGCGTAGGGCGATAATCTCGAAATGTAACAAGGAACTTGTGAATAGCATAAGCGAGTACATTTTTAATGTCTTCAAAGGAAACGATAAATTATTATGTTGTAACACCCGTAAATTGCGTAAAAACAAAGTCACACTCCTCAAGGTGGCCGACAAGGGACTGTTTCTCTCTAGCAAGAAGAAGCTCATAGTTCAACGGGGTGGATTTCTGCTCCCTCTGATAAGCGCAGTTCCGTCTACGATCCCAAGCCTAATATTTTCCCCGAGGTAATGTTACGTAAAATATCTCGTTTCGGCTAAAAAATTTCCACCGGCCCCATAATACCCTTCTCCACTCCCTCCTACGAACAAGCATAAAAAAGGGTAACAAGAACCCACAAGTTCGAAAACAATACCCGTACAAGAAATGGGTTAAATTTCTTAAAAAGTGTGGTAAGACTGATATAACACGAAGACGCGTATGAAGGCAATCGCGGATTTTCTACCGAAAGTCTTACCCGAACCCGCAACGCCGTGAACCGAAACCGTCGTGAAGAAACAGGCGCCGCCGCCGCCGCGACGCTTGTGTGTTGGAACGCAGACGAAAGCGTTGGAACCTTTCGCTTCCACTTCGAAGGTATACGAGAAGACAAAGGTGAGTTTCGGAGAAATCAGCGACGCCGATGATAATGATGGTTTTGTCGAGGAAGATGCATAGGCGCCGTCATCTCGACACGCAATATAGTATTACACAAGACGGTGACTCGTTTAAGATAGGTGATTCCACAGTGCTTGTAAATACCGAAAGCGTATCACAAGTAAGGTAAAAGAATTGAAAAGGATGACTGAAATGTGGGATCTTTTGACGCGCAAAATTGTGGATCGAAAGAAAATCACGACAAACGATCTGAAAAAATATAAGAAAATATTGGGCTGACTTACGCTCATTTGGCCGACTACAAGCCAGGCGCCGCCATTCAGATAACGCGAGGATCGAAATATCGTGACGTCATTGCTCCGATCTTTCCACATATCAGGCGACGAGTTATCGAAACCGCGTTACGCCACCGGTGGGCAAACTAATCATGGCCGCTAGCAGATTGTACTCTGATCCTGCCACACCGAAGGCGTGTTCGACCCTAAAAAAACGGTGTGGCGGTGACGAAGAAGAAGAAGCACGGCGATATCAGAGCGTGGCTAGAGAAGCAAATTTCTTACACGCTTCACCGACCGATCAGAGGGCGTTTCGCGCGGAACCCCTATTCGCCAAATAATGTGATGGACGTTTGGGTAGGCGACCTTGTCGACGTCCATGCTCTCGGCAAATTTAACGATAATTACAAATACATTTTATCTGTCATTGACGTATTTTCCAATTTTATACATCTTGTCCCTCTGAGGCCAAAGACAGGTACAGCCGTTGCGTCTGCATTTCAGTCGATATTCGACGTCCGTCTAGGCGTCCCGTATGTGTGCGAACTGATAAAGACAAAGAATTTTTAAACAAAAACTTTCAAGAGATGTTAAAACGTTAGGGCATGCAGTTTTAGGTGTGTAGGAATCCCGATGTTAAATGTAGCGTCTTCGAACGCGCGCATCGAACGATTCGCGATACGTTGTATAATATTTTCACCTACAAAAATACCTACAGATATATCGACGTTCTCGCAAAGTTTGTCAGGGCTTACAATTAAACGGTTCACTCGGCGAAGGGCATGGCGCCGTCGCGATGAGCGATTCGGACTTCCTCGCGATATGGAAGAGTAAGGAAGCCTGGGACGTCGCGTTCGCGGCGCGAAGGCCAAGTTTCGCGTGGGTCAACACGTGCGTATCACCAAGGAGAAGATGAAGTTTGCCAAGAGCGCCGAGCTGAATTTTTGTTCGGAAATATTTCGAATCGCGAAAATGATAGAGAAGCGTCAGCGACCCCTCTACGAATTGGAAAATTTAAACAGGACGCCTATAAACGGCCAGTTCTATCTGGAGGAACTGACCCAGGTTCCTCTCACGAGACGTACCGTCTATAAGATAGATAAAATATTGGACAAGGCGTCAAAAGCGGCAATTTACAGCATCTGGTCCGTTGGAGATTTTATTCGATGGATTCTGATTCCTGTACCTGGCATCGAGCGTGAAATATGTAAGAAGATCCAAAACACTTTTACGTGTCGTTGTTCAGTACCGCTTCGACTGATCTGTTTCCGAATAATACGATCGTCATATTCACGGCCGAGATGGCGTGACCCATAGAACTGGGTTCTTCCGACAATTGGGAAGCGGGGATATGCGTATTCGCCTTTCCTCCGAAAAATATGGATACATTTAAATCCTCCACATTCGTGGGCGATACTACAGGTTTGATATATTGCAATTTGTTATCGCCACAGTAACAGGGTAGACCACTGGTCCGTTGTGTGAGAACGTTTATTAATCCGTCAATATCCAGTGAACAATTGTTCGATAAAGTTTACTAACTGCCCGTCGAGAAGCGGACGATTAAAAATATAAGGATACAGATCTTGAAAATGACGGGCATGCCAGTCGAATTCAAAAGTAGCGAGACGCCTACAAAGGTAGTCTTATAAATTCGGCGCCTTTCGGCATGGTAATATAAAATAGCCTCGTCATCTTCCCTGCCGTAAGTTTTATGTTTATTGACCCTCTCGTGCAGTACTACCTTCGCCAGGCGGGTCACGGCAAGAACAACGGCACAGGACCTTTCTACGCGGTTCCGCTCTTCCTTCAGCGGGGCTACGGGATCGGTAGTTTTGGCAGGGCTATGGCTCGTAGTTAGATCGATTTTCTGGAGTGGTGCCAAGGAACTGGGGCGAGGGACTTTGCGCACCGGAGGCGATATCTTGACAGACATTGGCAGATAATCTGACGAAAACCCTCTGGATATAGACTCGCGTCGCGTGAATGAGACGACTACGAATTTAGTAGGTGGGTTGCCGGGACGAGAACGGAAGCGCAAAGTGAGCGGGAAGAAAGCGTTTAAAAACCGAGACTTAATAAAAGAGATATCTTCTCCTAGCGGGCACCAGTCTGGCTGTCGCTGCCAACCATGCTGAATTCCGAGTTCGATATTTTTGCCTTTAGGACCATACAGACTCTATCGTCGATATTAACCAGGTGACTTACTAGCCCAAGGCGTCTGTGGAACAGAGCGATCTAGAATTCCTGATCCCCGTCGATAGTGACACGTACGTCGAACTAAACTTAAAATTTTGTGTTCGAGAAAAATTGACCAGGGCTGACAGCAAAATTTTGAACAATACTGATTTCACTGCGGTGACGAATAATCTTTTGCACTCGCTCTTCAGTCAATGTAGCATCGCCCTAAACTACGTGACTATAACCTAGAACCGCAGAACTCCATAACTATCGATCATATTTCGAGACTATTTTGGCGTACGGTGATGACGCCGCAGCCTCGCATCTGACAAATGCGTTCTCGTACCTGGATAACCTGACTTATTGCTATTGCCCTACGACCCTACAGCCGCCGATGCGAAAAACGAAGATTTCGTCACGCGATGGGACCGAAACAACAGAGCAAACAGGTTCATCTCTACGGTCGGATCCACAGCGACATATGTAACGTACCGCTATATCTAGTCCCGGGCTTTCGAATGCAATTTAAACTCAGAAAAGCGAGGTCGGATTTCTACCTGATGAACAAGGATGCGGAATCAAAGAAGGTTTTCAAGTTCCTCGACGCCCAACTATTGGTCAACCGCGTGAAACCCAGTCCGTCGCTCCTGTTGGCGCAAAGTATCGCTCTCGAAAAGGCGCTCTCGCACGCTACAATCTGACCAGATTTGAACTGATGACTTTCACGTTTCACTGAGGTGCGCAATCGCTTTCCATAGACAACGCCGTGTTGGGATGCATCCCAAAACGACTTGTATTCACCCCGATGAAGTGCGCGGACTTTCTCGGCTCTGTGAATAGGAACTGGTATTTTTTCCGTCACTAGAATCTGAATTCCTTCACGCTGAACGTGAACGGGAAGAGACACTGACCGAAGGTCGAAATCAGGGCATGGATCAAGAGAAGACGTCAGTTATGGAATACAGGACAATCTTTAAAATGTCGGGCATTCACCACTTGAACTCAGATCTCCAGATAACTCACGACATAATATAAACGTGTATTTCATGCTACTCTTCAACTTGATACCTCACCGAGGTGCCTCTGAGGGACATACGTCACACCCGAATAATAACAATATCACAGTGGAATTGAAATTCAGCAAGCCGCAACCCGAACCCATCACGTGTATATTTTATCCCGAATACGATAATTCACTTCGCGTAGATACCTCGCGAAAAGTCTCGACAGATTTTTAAACGAAACATGGACACGACGCAGATATTGTGTGCGCTGAGAAACGTGATCGTTATTGGGAGTCTTCCCCTCCGATATGTTGCCTTTCTCCATCACGAAATCTGGCACGGTCATAATCAATGCCGATCGTCAGAAAGAGAAAGTTTCACACTGGCTAGCAGTAAATTTCCTACCAAAATCCTCTAGTGCCTACTTTTTCGGTTCGTACGGTATCATACCGCTCGTTCACGACATAGCAGCCTTCATGATACGCAACTGTTACGTCTGGGATTATAACTGGAGACAACTGCAGGGCCTGAAGTGTAATGTTTGCGGGAAATATTGCTGTCTATTTGCCCCGTACATAGACCAGGGTTTAACCGTCAAACAATTTGTCGGAATATTCGAAGGTGCTTCAGCAGACCGACAAATCGTTCGGGCCTTAGCTTCCAAATTCTGATGTCGCGGGGTAGAGGCGGACAATGCAGCTCCAGCTTTCTATAAAATGTAGGTAATTAATCAAACTTTCGTCATTCTCTGCTATGTCAAACGATATGGATGTTGTAATAGATTTCGAAATTTTGAATGGGCGCCAAATTGAGATCTTGGTCAAGGAACTCTATGTGGCCACCAAAATCGTGACCGACTCGTTCCGCTTCAAGATCCCCTATAGCATGAAGTCTCACGGCTCGGAAGAAAACGGGCTCAAATGGGAAGACGGACACATAGCCTACCACGATTTCTACACAGTCGTTAGCGAGGCGGTACCACGGTTCGTTCACCTCTACAGCTATGGCGTTAAAAAATGCCTTTTTCTCTCCGAAATGTAGGGTCACCCGATTCTTAACCTGCAGGATTTCAACTGTCCTCAGCCCACATCTTTTAATCACAAACGCTGGTGCAGCCTATCTTGTCACAAATTTCCCAAAATCTTTTGCACGTCCAAAACCACGCATTCCCCTCTATGATTGGTTGGTTTACCACTTGCAGACGAAATCTTATGTAAAATGCCCTAAAGACATGACACGTCATACGGCAAAATTTATTTCATCTATTAAAAAACGGAGCGAGCTGTAGGCTGCCCCTCAGTCATGGACAATGTCTGCTAGAAGACGTCGGCCAGAAGCTACCGAAACATCGTCGGCGGGTACGGCGCCTAAACTAGTCAGACCGCCAGAATATCACACCTGCAACTTGCACGTCGAGACCGTCATTCTGGCATTCGATCCGAAAATGGTCCCACTGCGACGCCTTTTTTTCATCCACGAAGACAAAATCAAATACGTCTCCGGCGGTTTCTACCCCACTTGAGAATACCAAACCATTGCGGAATTCGGATACGTAAAAGGAAGGGTCTACCGTCCTCATCCTCGATGATCGGCAAGTCAACAAGTTGGCGGAATGTCTGCCTAGTATATGCGAGTCCATGTGTGGCAACGAGCAGTACGGGTGCAAGGAGGATGTCTTCAGACTGAACACTACGGGAAGCTACAGGATCGCCCGATTGTATCTCGATAAACAGTACATCGGCCTGGGACTCGGAGACTTGCAGTATCTCTCGAGAATGTTTCACGTCGTTCAAAATCAACTGAATATGTACACTCTCTCTCTACCCGACGTTTTGGCATATGTGACTGTTGCATTGACTTCGAGTAATTATATCGAAACGGCTCCTAACACCAATAAGCACGTTATGTATTCACAACTGATTGACGAAATCAAAACGATGTTATAGCTGTTTGTACTTGCTTACACAACACAATAAGCTTACTTAATATTGTTAAAACACGGAGCAGCTTCTAACATTATTTTAACTCGTAAACGAATGTTTAATTATTATTAATATTGTAAGAGGGATGCTGAAACCTACTGATTGTTCGAAAATAAAATACTTACATTCAGAAAAATGTGTCATTTTATATTCACACCATGCGTGAAAAATACTTCCATTTCGAGTCAACGACCATGGAATACAGACCTAATTCCAGGCCAGAGCGAAGCAGGCCACTGCAACGCGCCACGATTATCTGGCAGGTACCTAAATATTAAATCTTCAATACCAAAGATTCGCGATTGAAGTCATACGTGCATGGGCTTCACGGTATGAAACCTTCTCCCGAATCTTTGAGTGCTGCGAGTTTCTACTACACAGGTATATAAATCACTATCTCTGTATCACATATCACTGGTCACTATCATCGATTCTACATAAGGCACTTTACTTACAGTTCTAGGTGATGGGACAAAATGTTTTCAATGTGGCGGAGGGCGAAAAAATTGGCGTCCCACAGATGACGCGTGGAGGGAGTACGCACTCCGGTTTCCGTATTGCGTCTACTATCGTTCTATTAAGGGAGAAGAATTCATACGCGAATATTCGGAGTTTTGTACACTTGTGTAATCACACTGCACTAACCTGTTTTTCCGGTGCTGCTGCTGTACAGTCGCTAGCGAGTCGAGAGCCTCCCGGCACATCTACAACTTAGACACGTGTGTGTAACAGATTTAAGTCATTGTTAGCATCCATGATCAAGGAGGAAGCAAACTACATGGGAAATGCGGGTATTATTTTTTGCAAGCGGGATAAATCTTGCTTCAAATGCTAACAATGCCACTAAGGTATGACTACTAAATATGATATATACACCTACCCTGTTAACGGCAAAGGCAGCTGGATCCTGTACGAGCGAAACGTCTCTCAGGAAGCGATTCGACACCTTCTCGGCACCTCAGACATGAGTGGGATGAGCTGCGTTGCGGCGAAAATACCAAATATCAATATACACACATAAGCCATAGGAACAAAGCATAAGCTATCTAATATGTGATAATTTTTAAAAGTGTCAATAAAACCGAATTGTACTTACCGAGCAGTCTTCCTATTCAGATCACATGTATATTCTACATCTTTAATTTGATAAATTAATTTCTCCTACTATTTCAAGTATGATAATAATGTAACAAAACGGTGCACTTACCACAACGGTCTGAGCGAAGGCCCTGTGATCTTCCTTATAATGATGGCTACCTTTCGTATCCCTTAGCTTTTATAGAGCAATTGTTTAAAAACAATTTAACCTTGGTCAAGCGTGTGCACAAATTGCATCCTACACACGTTTCGAATGATTCAAATTAGATAATCCCTTCTTACACTAACGTGAGGAGCTTCGAGACACTTTCCACTAGCTAGTCTACCTCTACGTAGTGAACGTAACACTGTACTGTAACATGACCCGAGCTGAAAATTGACCGTGCCAAATGTTGAGAATTTATTTATTCTAGTTGTTACGCTAATATCTTCGATTGCATCAGCATATCGAGACTGCACACTGGTAAACAGATTAATCACGTACTTACTCAGCAGCTCCTGACATCGTCCCTCGACCAACAATTTCGAAAAACTATACCGCTTACGTTGCAGCACGATTACTTGCGCGTGTGCATGAATTGCATCCCACACACATGTCGAATGATTCAAATTAGGTAATCCCTTTTTACACTTACATACATAGCTTCGAGACACGTTCCGCTAGCGTGTCTACCTCTATTTCGTGAATACAGTACTGTCCTATCACATCGACCTTGTGAAAAATATCGAGAATGTACTTATTCCTGTTTTTAAGCTGATATCTTCGATAGCATCACCATATCGAGACTGCACAACTGGTAAACAAATACATCAATTACTTACTCGGCAGCTCATGTACCGCTAACGTTAACAAATGAGTTTGCACTCGCGTTGCAGCACGATTACTTGCGCGTGTGCATGAATGATAATCCCTTTTCACATTTACATGAAGAACTTCGATATATATTCTTATAGCGGGTATACCTCAATGTAGTACATGCAAAACTGTATTATAAAGTTACCCTGTGAGTCTGGGCTACTCGCGAAAAGTATGACATGCCATATTTTGGGGAAAATATAATTTTTTTAAATATTTTCATAGGGTCTATTGCTTAAACATTCGAATTTATCACGCATACTAACTCGGTTTCATCCAATTTTACTTCCAATACTGACGATGTCAAATTCATAATATTCAATGTTCGCGCGTTATACACAGCGACAAATCATGTTGTCTGTGTTTAGCGTTACATCCCGTGTGGAATGATTCGGATTAGATAATCCCCTTTTACACTTCCATGAAGAGCTTCGATACATATTCCAGTAGCGAGCACACGTCAATTTAGTACGTACAAAACTGCACTATACCATTATTGAATGAGTCTAGTCTACTCGCGAAAAATATGATATGCCACTTTTTGGGAAATATTTAATTTTTGTATTTTCATAGGGTCTATCGCTTCAACATTCGAAATTTTCGCGCATTCAAATTTGGTTTCTTCCAATTTTACTACCAATACTGACGATGTCAACTTTATTACATTGAGAGTTCGCGCGCTATTACATTCAAAGTTAGCGCGCTATACCCAACGACTGGTCACATGGATTAGGCTTGACGTAAGGGTGGCTACGGAGGGACCGCCATACCAAAATATACGACGGTTGAGACCTGTCTCAACAGCGGCACGACAACTGGTCACGTGGTCTGGGATTGGCGTAGGTTGGCTACGGAGGTACCGCAATACCAGACTGCAGGGGGCCACTTGAACATAACCCATCCTTTTTAATAATGTTGCTAAAGAACGAGTGGTGCATGGGCCAAGTCTTTTTCTTGCACCCACGATACAAAGCCGAAAACGGCAGCTGCCATCAACCCCCTTCTCATTCCCTTTGTGCGCTCAAGAACGCCGCACTTAGTTCCTTCCTGCACTACATGATACCCTGGGATCGGCATAGGTTTGGCAACGGAGGGACCGCAATGCCAGGCTGCACGGCGGCATTCTCACTTAGACCAATCTTACACACATTCACTTCTTTTCGACTTAAACCACTCTTCCACCAAAATCAAATCACCTTATATTACACATTAGAGTGACCGACCATGCCTCCATGGTTACTACTGTCGTTGCATTTGGCCCCATATGTACAATTATTTTCAACCGCGTGTGGTCAAGAACGCCCTGGGTAAAACTGCGAAATCGAGGGTAACAGCTGCACTTTTTCTTGCTTTTTGCGCTATTCAGAAGACGGCCCACTTTATTTCATTATTATTTATAAAAGAAATATATTCTCTCACATAATTAAAGCAAGCCCATAACGGAACAAAATTACAGGAAAAGAACACGCTAAATGTGCAGCTGTTTTTTTTTCGAGTTGAGTTCTGTTCAGCTGTTTTCACGTCCCTGCGGGGCGCCTTTTGAATTCACTTAGAACTTTCTCCTATAGAGTGGGCACAGTTTTCTGTGTCTGTGGGTTTAAACCGGCTTGTTTCACATCTCCATCTAATGCTGAATTTGGGGGTGAGGGTTACTGTTATCTCTTCACCCGCCACAAGCCTACATGGCGGGCACACCGACAAATGTAACTGTACACGCCGTTCTTTATCTACGAATGACATAATTTTAATTCCGCGAAAGGAATTTGCATGGAAACTGATTTTAGCAGAATATATTTAACCCTTATCCTGCTAACGTGGAGAATATGGTGAGCTCCTAATAATGCCAGAAATTGACAGATGGGAATTAATTCGGCGTTAAGTGCGTTGAAATGTCAGTCTAGTCTAATTTTGGTTAAATAGGGCAAATTCATGGATGTTGTAATGAAAACGTGCACATATTTCTAAGCCCATCTTGAGCTTTACCCCTGCGTACCTTGCTGAATAATCTGGGAACGGGTGTTTTGGATATGGATGAAACATTCTTAATGTCCACTGCGTACTTTCACTATATGTTTTGGAGGTTTTCTTGATAATTACACAAAACTCTTCGAAACTGTTAGATGTTTGTATTGTGCCCATATTTATTCCATTTACATCATTCAATCCGTTGTCTTAGAATATTGTAATCTAACAAATGTATATATCCGTCAAATACAACTTATATTTAATGTAAAACCAGCAGCTACCTGTTTCGGCTTTTAGCAAGCTGTGTAAAAATAAAAAAGGGAACATAATTATTGAAATATTGTATATGCTGTTGTAAATTGACACAAAATGTGCAGTAAATTATGCATAAATATTTAATTATAGCACATGTTTATGTAAATCGTCACTTTATTACAATTTACAACAGTATACGCACAATTATTTAGTTACTGCACACGATGGTGTAAATTTAATTTCTTTTTATTTTCATACAGCATGATGATAAATTTTTATTTAAACCAAGGGCTTCATGTTTTGTCTTTTAGCAACCATCATCAGGCTATTTATCTTAGGAATTAACCAAATTGATGAACAAACGTTTTGTTTTACAATAAGTTTATTTCATGCATGAAATGAACTTATTGTAAAACAAAACTTTTGTGTATCAAGTTGATTAATTACTAAGATAAATAGCCTGATGATAGTTGCTAAAGGCCAAAACATGAAGCTCTTGATTTAAATAAAAATGTAAGTTTATTTAGGGATTTATTTATTGGTTTATCGTATGTTTGTTTTCATGTTTAAGAGTTTCCTAATGAAAATTGAATGCAGTTCGGTCCAACTGGCTTAAACAATTATTGAATCCGTAGGAATATTCGAACTTAACAAGAAACGAGTATTTTTAAGTCACTTGTGTAACGGAACATTTTCTAACACCTATTAGTGTGCAGATGGTCAGTTGGTTACTTACGTCAGTCTACGTTCTCAGGATAGGACAAGTGTTGCCTATATATATATATGGTTTCCAATTTAAGACAGGTTTTATCGTATTTTGAAAATGTCATGAATTTTGAAGAGATATTTCTCTACTGCCTTCTTACTTTGACATTGAACGTTCACTTCTCTAAGAGAAGTAACTTATTTGCACCCCTCATCGCTCACTTTTTACGCGGTAGGGGGTTGGGTGAAACACGACCCTCAGGTGAAACATGTTCATTATGTGCAAGTAGCCGACCGAGATGAGTGGGTGGGGGGATTGTAAATGTGTTCCCCCGGATTTCTACTAGTGCTTTCCAGCAGGGACGGGCGGGCTGGCTTCGCTAAAAGCCATTTAATGAGCCAAATAAACCAAACCAAAAAGACCTTGTTAAAGTGATGAGGTCCGTCATGCAGCTTCTGCGCCAGGGCAATATTACACGGCAGAAACCACGCTCTTTCTTCGAGACATGAGTGACATATGTGTACTTCTTTACGCCCAATCCTTTCCCTACGCATATGACACTCAAGGTATATTCAGGTAAATAAAGAAATAACATCCTCCACGAATTTAATTAAGAAAAATTTCATGAAGATATGTGGGGTGGAGGGTGGAGGTAGAGCTCCACGCATTTATATTTCGGCGCTAGACAGAGGTGAGTATTTAAAAGTATGTCCCGGAGATTTTACCCCACGGGTAATACACCCGGTACCTACTAAGTAGTGAGCTGTTGAGCCTGGAGGAACGCTAGAATGATTCGTGTGAGAGAAATATTTCTCACAACTACCGGAAATCAATCCCAATTAATCGGTCGACCAACCCATAGCCTAGTAATTATAAAGACTAGTCTACTTTTGTGTATCGAGACCAGTGCTTTTCGAACTGTGGTACTCGGAGGGTCACTTGTTGGAATGTGAAGAAATGTGAGAATTTTTCGGTTATTAAAATTTGGAAACGATAATTGAAATTTTAAAATTGTTTTAAATGTTTTGAATTATAGACGAAAACACTTCTATAGTGTGCCAAGATACTGTTTCACTTTTTGCATACATATATGCTCCTTTCAGTCGTCTAATCTCGTTAAATTAGTAAATTAGCAACTGCGAAATTTGAGTCTTCCACAGAGTTGTTGTTTCGCCGGTTGATGAGTTTGCTCAAAACTGCCAAACGGCGAAGCATTCCGAAAGAGCAGTATCCTAAAAGCAGGTACTAATATTGCAGTAAATATTGGCAGGGGTTTATGTTTTGTATTGTGGAAGTGTTACGTCTTCATGTTTCCTATTGTGACGGTGGTGCGTCTACACGTTGCATATTGTGAAAGTTTTATATCTACACGATTTGTATTATGAGAGTGCTACGTCTAAATGTTGTGTATTGTGAGTGTGGTATGTCAGCAAGTTTTGTAATGTGAGAGTGTTACGTCTAAATATTTCGTATACAGACGCTGTTACTTCTACATTATTTGTATTGTGAGAGTGTTTTGTCTACATGTTTTGTATTGTGAGTGTATTTTGTCGACATGTTTTTTATTGTGAGAGTGTTACGCGAAAAAATTATTTGAAAGGAGTGTTCTAGGCAATATCATTCAGTTTGTACAGCCTTTAAATTTTTTTCCTTTTTGCCTTTTTTTGAACAGAAGATAGAGTTGCACAGTCAGCATAGTGACTGATTATGAACTGAACGTTTCCGATAATTGGACCGCAAGAGGAGCAAGAGATTTTTCTTTCCTTCAAGACGTCTAGAGAGGTTCTTGGGCGCAAAAAACATCCTAATAAATGGGTAGTGGATTTTTCTTTAGGGCTAAATCGGGCCGGATATTAAGCTGACGACTTACCCCCATGAGTGCCGAGATTGTGAATGAGTGGAGATATACGCTACTAATCCTAAAAGTTTTATGGTGAGGACAAGGATATCTTTACCGTTTGCCATTCGTTTTGGCCTCTTATCATTCTTCACCATTCCATGCTACTTGCCCATCTTCTCTTCTTTGACACCAGTTCCCGATTTTTGCAGTGACTGTTGCAGGTCCATTGAAGAGGTTTTCTAAATTCCTGTTAGGAAAGGCGGTTAGCTTCTTCGGTAAAGGATCACACCGCGGTAAAATCCCCGTCTTCATGGGATACCGGTGACTAGGAATTGCCTTGAAATAACTATGTAAGTAGATCAATGGAAACATCCGTGAACACAATGTTCGGTGGGTTGTAGTTTGGCTGCTAATATTGAGATGGCGTTGGCTGTTTCGTGACGTCTCGAGCGGCTGAGGTGACAAGAAAAGTGTCCAAACAGGATAATCATTATGTGGTAAGGTATTTGAAACCGGGTCTCCCGACCGTGCAGCTGGAGTGACTTTCTGCCTGTGTTCCAAACAAAGGAGTAAAACCTCTCAAGAACAATGACAATTGGCGGCCCCGATGGTAGAGTCGGTATGGTCACTCGATACAGGCTGGATGTTTCGGGATTCTAACGCCCATGTAGGCAGTATTTGACGTATACATCTGGACCTGCTCCGAGATTCAATCATCCCTTTTATAATGGGTACCGGGACCCTTTCCGGAGGTTAAAATGGCCAGGCCGTGGCATTAAGGAACCACTTCTATATAGCACCGAGCTTAAAGAAAGAGTAGAACTGTACTTCTACCCTCGTTCTAATTTCATGTCAGGTTACAGGGTGAAAGTTACCTTTACAGTGAGAGTTACCAACAGAGCAGGTGGTATACTGCCGAAAACTTTGTCAGCTTGACAGTATATTCTGCAGGCAGTACGTACAGAATTGCACACATTTCTTGTAGTGAATTTAGCATAGATTATACAGTACAAAGTCAGAAAGAGTCTTACAGTACGAAATGTTGTCGACTAGTTACAGCTAGATATAAGCCATTATCAGTCTGTTGTTCTTATAAACATTCAGTAGATATTTATTGTGTTGTCACGTAGGCAGCAACCCCCACGTAAAAATTCTTCCCTACGACAATGTTGTCCTCTGAATATTTCCAAGAGACCCATGCCACGTCATCGTTCGGTATTGTGAGGTTAGTAACGTCAGTACACGGACATGTCAAGAGCTCGTAAAACTCTTTCTCTGAGTCTACAA
>Ga0131853_10011155_pt1 | contig 16432 bp, 7 predicted proteins | sample TergutLab28metaG_FD_92764 | JGI IMG/M metagenome (GOLD analysis project Ga0131853, IMG submission 92764) | Labiotermes labralis P1 segment gut microbial communities from Petit-Saut dam, French Guiana - Lab288 P1 (version 2) (version 2) | ecosystem: Host-associated > Arthropoda: Insects >...
TCCATATGTGGTGGTATGTTCTGACTAGAGGCACGAGAGAGTCTGGTGGCTAGTGTCAAGTATGAAGGTTCTTGTTGCGCTGGTGTTATGAAGAGGAACGAAGAGGAACACGCCTCTTCATACTTGACACTAGCCACCAGACTCTCTCGTGCCTCTAGTCAGAACATACCACCACATATGGAAATTACATTACGCAATAAGTCTCGTATGTAGAGATCTCCGGACCACGTGCGCGCACAATGTATATAGTAGGACCTTAAGTTCTCTTGAAGACAACCTGAAGATGGCCAGTAAATGCCGAAACATGTAGTTGTCTAATATAGCCATTAAATACACCTTAATTGACATACTTGTAAATCTTATTGTAGCATCGTGCATTCATTGGTTGATAAATTGAAGTGACATAGTTGTGTTTGACTACATACCCTTTGCAACTTTATCAGTTGTTATCTAACACAAGGACTGGCCATTTATTTACCCGATAGACCTACATGTTTCGAGTTTGAGTAGACTGAGGTCAACCTCACATTTTCTGTATACTAAGAAGGAAACATTTTAAAAAGTATGATTATTTACTGCATTATAATATACATTATGATATTTGATCGTTTCTCAGATGTCAGGAGTTTAATGTTTTTTTTTTTGGGGGGGGGGGTAATGGAGCTGTGCCGTATAGTAGGTGTTTATCGACGTTTTAAAAGGAACTTTTCTCTTCACTGTCTACTCCGAAAATTAAGACAGGAGGTGCTGTAGGTTTAGAATGTGATGGTCTCTTCAACTGTCTTCCTGCAGTTATTTCTCTCTAAATGCTCGTACTATCCCCTCAATTAGGTTCATATTTTAATGTCACCTATAGACACCTACGATCTTACGACTCAATATAGTTCACAGTTTTTCTTTTTTACATGTAGGAAATTATCCGACAGAAATTTTGCACAAATCTTTCACAAATCTGTATCACTGTCTCGGTGCTAGTTAATAGCTTAAAGTTTATAGATGTAATGGGTGCGAAATTAATATGCAAAGTATAAGAAAACCGTAGGACTGTACAAACACCCTTTCACTGCGCTCAGCCAGTGTTCATACAGCTGCCATATAGTCAGTAAGTTATGAACTTCGCTATTTGGGGATGAGCACATCCAAGGAACGGCCTACGGAGAATCATTGTCATTAGATCAAATACGTCAATTTTATTATACTCAGTTATAAAACAGCGCAGAAACATACACGAATACGCAAGCTAATCTAAAAATATTTATACTATTTCCGATTCGTTCGCTCTTTCTACCTGTGATGAGCAATATCTTACCTCTGCTGTTACGCAGTACACACTGCCTTCCTTTTCTGCCCAGAGATAAGGCCTTGTTTGTCGTGTCCTCATTCGCATCGGGATAACTGAAATGCTTTTCAGTTTGCTCGACACTAATACGAAAACTCTGAAAAAAAAATAGATACACACTTCATCAAACCCACATAACCAGAAGCTTGAATGTTGCAGAAATACATATGTTGTTACTAAGATTCTAAACTTCTGTTGTAAATAATTTACTTAAGGACATAACCCACGGTCCGAGGATCGAATCCCGGTGGGGTCGAAATTTTCCGCACCTGTCCAGACCGGCCCTGGGGCCCACCCAGCCTCCTGTACAATGGGTACCGGGTCTTTCCCGGGGGTAAAGAGCGGCCAGGGCGTGACGCTGACACCTCACCCCTTCTAGTGCCGTGGTAAAGAAAAAGTAAAGCTATACCTCTACTCCCCCTATGGGCCGTACGGCCTGTACAGAGACTCAGTGCCTGTACAAGGGTGCACTTTAAGGACATGCCCACATATAACGATGCGAGAATAGGAATTTATATTTCTCAGAGACGGGTCATATGCATTCAGTTAGACTCCTTGGACGGGAAGTTAACCTGTCATGACGGCTGTACCCACACAGTATTATACAATGAATCAGCGATATTCTCACTCGTGATCTATGTTAGAATGATCCATACTCTGGGTCAACATGGTCGACCAGCTATACCAATACTCCCTCACACTTTTTAACTTATCTCACAACCAATTTGTACATTTCCCAACTCACGGATCACAATCACCTTTCTATCGCTCGCCGCAGTACCACAGACGGAAATAAAAGAGGACGTTCTCTGTGTTGCAGAAATGTTTTGCTCCTGTCATGTGCACTAACTGTCCATTTACTGATCTAAAATTCATCAATACACTTCTATTTCTGTCCGATTTCTAAAAGCTGTGTTTTTAATAAGCTTCAAAGTTAGTGAAATCGTAATGTTTTTTTTTAGAGTAACATTCTTTAGAATTTCTTCTGTTTGCACAATGATAAAAAAAGAATGCGAAAGTGTCATTTAATACCGAAACTGAAACTTAGAGGTGCTCGTAATTGTTGCGGCTATAGAATTAATGACAGCACCGTGGATATGTACAAGCGTTTTTGTCCAGCTCATCATTCACGAGATGTGAAGAGTCTAATTATCATATCGAATTTGTGAATATTTTTCGACATTGAAGCCTGAACATTTCTATACACTGTAATTACTAACACACGCGGTCTGATGTGCTCTGTATATGGACATCAAAGAAGTTCCTACTACAGTATACTCCGGTCATCTGCATATTTGTTAGCATTCTTCAACTCCAGAATAAATTACTTATTTTGATTAACTCTCTAACCGCAATGTTAATTAAGGCTGCCCAGCGTAAAGTGGAACCGGATTACAGAATCCATATAACCACTCATAAAATATATATTACAACCTCTATTATACAGGGCGCTCTTTTATCGCAAGACAACTCGACGTAGAGCAGGCAAAGTCGTTCTTACGTAACGTCCATTCTTCAGCGCCCATCGTCCTGCGTTAAAAAATAACTGTATACGTACTGCCTAGCTACTATCGTATCTACGGCAGACGCTATGAATGAATGCAGCAATAAATGAGCTCTCTCATGTGCCCTCATGGTGTGTATGTACAACGTTTTCCTTACAGGTTCTTTAAACACATGTTTGTAACATACTTTGTGCGATAGGCCTACGTATTTCTCACAGAAGTCGAAGATGCTCGATTTCGTCAATACGTAATGCAGGAGCTTTCATTGACTGACAATAATCGAAGTCAAATTCATACTCCCCGTTGTTAATACTAAATTTCGTTAAAAGTATGGTCAGTAATTTTTACACTAACGTGCAGAGAAACGAAAATATTTTGTAAAGTAATTTTTATGAAAAATTTTTCCGCGTCCGTGTTCACCGGTAACTTTCTTAATCAAAGTCCCAAATTTCCGACGTACACCACAGCTGCCCTCCGGAAGGACCTGAGCAAGTCGGAATTGAGTATACATGTATAGGTAACAGTAAATGAAAGACGTCCAGTTGAAATCCAAACTCCAAAACACTAAAATGTTATCGGCTTCAGCATGACCGTCCCGCTGGCTGTGTTATCGCCCAGCAGTACTCTTCCGCCACTTTCGTTTCATTGCGCTTTCACTCACGCAAAAAAAAATCGGTGTGTTTAAAATATTATTTAATTAATTACTTTACTTTTTAACAATTGCGTGAATCTTGCATTGCCTCTATTTAGAGGCATCCTGTATAATTTAAGCAAATAACATTTGTAGAGGTAAATCTTTATTGGATTGAACAGTAGAATTTCTGTGTGAGATTGATGTGTTTCCTTTGTGTTGAAAAGCTGTTTATTAATTTGCATTTGAACAAGAGTTGGAGTTTCTTTCAACGGACAAAGAAAGTAATTGGACATGCTGAAGCATATGATAGGCTTGCTGATATTTCTTGGTTGTCAAGTCTCTGTGTAGCAAAGGCTACAGCATTTATTACATTAAATCGATAATTCCACAGACAGACATTAAAAGTGATATAATTCACGACAAATAACGGAAAATCATTAGTAATACAAGAGAAAAAATACCAGGACATAATTCGGCATTACGTGGCAAGGAAGTGGAAGGGACCGAGTGATAGACTGGCTTACCGACAGACTGACGGACCTAATACAAGCCACAATGTATGCCTTGCGCAGTGAGTGGTTGTATAGTAAGCTATAATTCTATATCTGTATGGCGGTATCATGCACACGATATACAGCCGCTCGGCCACATCTTGAGTCAGTTAATTCAGCTCACACCTTCATAGGCCACATTATCAAGTTGCAACTTAGTGTTTTTCCAAAACGTATTCCCAGGTACTTTCCCAACAAAATTTGAGAAGCATTTCTTACCTCTCCCTTTACGATACATGTCATGCACTCTTCTTTCCAACAGACTTAATACATCTACGTGAATATTACAAAAGATGAATCTCCCGTTCGTACAGGCAAAAAAGTTTGTTTGCAGCCTAAGAGTGAACATCATCTCCATTTCGGTAGTTATCTATACTAACTGGACTTTTTTTAAAAAATCTGAAAGTGTCTTTTGAATTAAAGCAAATAATTTGTTCCCTCTTCTTCACAGGAGGATCTCATTATATTGGTGAATATATGTCTCAAATTTGTTTTAATATTCCGACCTGTTCAATTTATACCCACAACAAGAAAAATATAATTATTGAGAATGCTCTAAAGTTTATCCTTAGTCACTCATTTTCTACGAAGCAGACACACCCAAGGTTAGTACTGCGAACAGCAGCTGTGTACGGGAAGGTAGGGTTTAATTAAAAATAAATTATTTCATTTGCTATGTGATATAAATGACCCTGTCTTTGTGTTGTAAGCGAGGAGAGATTTGGAGTTGTCAGCGCCATCTGCGGTACCGACAACACTCGTAGTGAGTCCAAAATTCTTCACACAGAAAATCCTACACATGAGCGTATTAAGAAAACTATTTGAACTGAAGTGCGATGTAGCGTGACAGATTACATGGTTCTGCCAGCATACAACCGTAACTGAAACTGAAAGTAACTTGTGCTGCGGTGAAATTAATAGCAATTTTTATAGTCTACAGGTGTCTCTGAAAAATGGTCACGTAAAAATGTTTATCAACATTCGATGGACATGTTATCGATTGTTATCGATTGTTATCGAACAGAAAATTCGTACAGCAAAGCGTAAATAAGAAACCGCGCGATGAGTCAATTTATTAGATTAATACTAAAGAAAAATGTGCTGTAAAGATATACAGGAACAATTTAGAGCTTACCGCACCACACTATCACTCCTGTCAACCACTCATTGCCATTGCACTATTTAATAATTTTTAAAAGCAGTCATTATTAGACGCGTTCGCAAAACTATTAAAAGCGACTACTGGCTTCGTCATGTCCGTTTATCGGTTTGTCCGTCCGTCCGCATGGAAAACTCTGCTTCCATTGCAGGAATTTTCAAGATATTTGATGTTTGAGTATCTGTCGAGAGAATTCACGTTTCAGTAAAATCCGAAAAGGGTAACTTGTGCTTTATACACGAAGATCTATGTGCATTTTGAAAATATCTCGGTGAATTCTTCTTCGAATGAGAACTATTTCAGGCAAAAATAGCATAGACAATCAAAACACACATTTTATGTTCAATAGGGTCTTTCCGAAAATCGTGCCGGTAAGCCACAGATGACAATACGGCTCACGCGCTATGCGGATAAATAAGGCCACAGAAATACACTCAAAATATGTAACAATAATTATTTCTTTTCCATGGCAACAACGGTTTTGCGGACGTGTCACAAAGTTACGTTTATACGTACATTTCCCATCTTGTTTTTCGTATTTGAGTTTTTCGGAGATGAAAGTACATACTTATTACATTCCCACAAGTTATTAAATTTTTTCAAATAATGCCTCTATAAATAACAGCATAAAATATATTAAAATCTCAACTAGTACGCGTACCGTTACTCTAAGATTTAGTCTTCTTAAGACAACTAGCTACATAAAACCAATTAACTTTCTACATGACTGCTGAACAACTGATCCAAGACTTCCCCGCATATTAGATATTTCCAGGTAAACTAGACATTATTATTATTATTATTATTTCAATTTTCATCCAGCAAAAATCAACAGCCGTGAAAAGTGTAAACGTCACCCACAAGAGCGGATGTTGTGAAGGCGCAAAATATGCCAGACCCTAACAAATTCCAGAAAAAGACTATAATATATTCATCATAATATTTATCTTGCCGATCAAGTATATTATTGAAGCCATGGTATACTAAGAACAAAATAAACAACGCAATTAGAGTCTTCAAGAACACAAGTTGTACTGGCGCCATTCTATATATTTGATGGTTCGTAACGGGTTTCTGAATCACAAAAAAAAAACGTTTCTGGTAATATGCAATAGAGGTAGAGGGAGCGGGTTAATAAGAAAGAAAAACATGAGGATGATGAGTCTATGTGATATGAAGTACGTGGCAGAAACCAGTCAATTCTAAAGGGTTCCAAGTATTGTACACACCGAAGATTAATCAATTTCTTAACTTTGACCTCACATAGTGCTCAAAAAAGAGCTCAAACTCTTGGAAACTGGATCTTTTCCTGTCCTAACGTGAAAGGATTTTGTCGAAAGGAGAAAGGCTTCACCTCATTTTGTGTCTCCAGCACTTCGTCGATTCATTACGTAATAATTCCACGAAATGAAGCAAAGCCTCATGGTTCGGCCATATCGCCTATGCGAATGGAATTTGTGAGCCGTTCGAACGTGTCGGGAATCGATATAATATTAGACCAGGCTGCAGAAATCACAGCGCTGCGTTTCGCTTATGAAAACCAAACAAGCAAGGCAGCCGTACAGGAGGGCTCATTGTGCCTACGACATCATTGCAATTTCGTGAAGGAGGCAGATCCCTGGCCATACTGGGCACGGAAAGAAGGCGAAATCTGAAAGAAGAGATTCTATAAAAATCTAGGTCATCCGGTAGGTTAGCAGAAAGTTTGCATTTTTCAACCTAAAGATGCGATAGGAAGAAACCGTCTTAGATGGTCTGTTTGGCAAATCTTATCAGCCTCCTTAGAAAGGAAATTTCGCCCCTACGCATTCCTCGGAACAGCAAGGACGTTATCATAGAATACTGCAGGCCGTTAAGGTTACAGTAGGTTCGGCGTGTTAATTTTTATGCTTTCCGTTGTACTTTACACTAACAGATGACTTCGCATCCCTTTAGAGCACCTACTAAAACTACAGAATCACTTCAGTTTTGAAAGATTAACACACTTTTAGATGAAGGTCTATAAGAGTCTGTGCAAATACCTTCAGCGTTAAAAAACTATGAATCATCCTTAAAAAAATTAAAGAAAGTCTTCGACAGCATTGAAAGGATACCAGTTTTGTTCTTTTACTGTAGTGTTGCATTAAAATACAAGTTTAAGCACATATTGAACAAGGTATGAAGCCTATATACAGGGTTACTTTATTTTCTTGCAGTGTGCATACGACAACAAAGAGTGGAAATTAATATGCACTGTTTATTCATTCAGTACAGTCTATAGTTGTCACTTCTCGTCAGTATTAAAGACATGTCCGCTAACAGTGGACAATTCCGTGATAACGTATTGTAAAGAGCGAGGGGTTTATTTCTTTCCTTACAGTCAACATTATTTCCGCAATGATGTTACTGTTGTAGAAGGCGGGGAAAGACACATTTAAACACCCGCCTTTATGTGCTATTTGCTTTCAATCGCCAGTTGAACACCATAGGAGCGATAACAACCACGAACACAAATTTAAAGCCGATAAAAGAGCAGGCGCGCCCTGACTCTTCCACTATGCTTGTATTTTCCATCTTGTTCTTACAGAGAAAAGGTTGCAGATGTTTAATATATATTATACATGTTACTAATTAATATTTCCTTCCAAATCAATATTTATGATTGGGTCGTTGTTTTGGTGTGTTAATATTCTATTTATTTATCGTTGTTTCGTTCTTCATGGATATTCGCCCAACTTTTTATTGTGTGTATTCTGATATCTGTCACTAAAATAAACCCTTCACAGAAGCATATGCAGAGACACGTTGGAGGGAAGTAGCTGTACCGATGTTATGACCTGTACCGGAGGCTGCGGTTACAGTTTTTAGTACTCCTGGTGATGGGTGCTGTGACACCCGAAACATGTAGAGTGACTTTGCAGTAAATAAATCAGACTGCATATTGTTGCAACTAGTTGGATTCTTATTCACATTAATATCCGAAAAGTTACCTTTGTCGTAAATGAGAGGAGGAATGCAGTCTAGAAACCAAGTAATCCTCAAAATATATTTTTTGCTTTTTATTTAAATACTTTTATGGGACCTTTAATGACGCTACGTCAAATACCGAGGATATATGCTGCCATAGAAGCAAGATGATTTGTTCCTTGGTTCATTAACGAATACTTCTCCGCCGCATTACAAGGACGGCAACATATGAACGACGATTTGCACATGATACTAATTTCGTAACTGTGAATGGTGTGTCAGGAGGTGATCGCTGCCTATTTTAATATTTAATGCGTGTAATTACACGTTTTCTTTCAAATGAAGTGTGAGTACACGGCGTGGAGTGAGAGGGAAAATTAATCAAGAATGGTTAATATGTAATGTTACGAAAAGAGGCAATCAAATAGGCTAACGTTTGTTTATCTTCTAACTTACTCTGTGGAAGCACCGCTTTCGAATACTGCCCAGATATTACATATGATAAAAATACCTTATGGCTTTCCTCAGTTTGCTTCACGCGGATGTTGCAACAATGCATTAAAATAGACCACGACTTTCATATTATTTTAAGTTCCACTTGTGCTGTAATTTTTAAAATATTCGAAGTTTTATAAAGGCTCAACCTGACAGAGCACTGTTTAGCACATCTGTCCATAACTTACTTGGGTCGATCAAGAGGCTGTGGGGGCGAACGCCCTAAACCGGCAGGGTTCCTTTCTGCTTCCTCCTATGTCAAAAGCGGGAACTCCTTCCCAGTTTGTCCTAAAAGGAATAATTCGCCGTTTTTATATTTAATCAGCGACTTAACAAATACGTATGCTCTAGGAAACTTTCATATTTAAAAACAAAATAATTATACTGTCGTGTCATATTTTGGTAATACTTTTGGAATGAGAACAAAGAAACAAACTGTTTTTCACAAAATTTGAATTCATGATGTAACAATAAAATTTTAATAAAACCCTGACAAGGATAATTGTCATTCTAAGAGTTTTGAAGTACAGACATTACGTCAAATAATGTAACCAATATTTTCCGAATATTAGGATTGTTAAACAAACAAGTGAATAATTACCGTCAGATTGGCATTTTCATTATCGGTGGAAGAGTTCTGGAAAGAACGCCAGCCTTAGTACGATAGATCTCTAAAAGATTGATAGTTGGAGAGCCTTTTGACATATACCGAGGCCGCAACTGTGCGCAGGTGGAGCGCCATGCGGCATCTGGGCCAGTTCAGGTGTCAGACATCCTGAAATAATTATTCACATTTTAAAGGCTTACCAATTTCTAGCATCAGATTATTCTGAAAATAATGGCACGCTATGACATGCAAAATTCGTTGCGGGTAAGACAATCCACAATGTAAAATCTTATTTCATGTACACAGTGCTCTATTTGGATCTTTAGATAAGATATGTTCTCAGGGAATTACCTTCAAATTCATAATATCTTAGCAAATCGCACGTTGTAAATTTAACTTAATATCTTTCATTAACTAACTGAGCAAATCGAGGGATTGGAGTACTTTTAAAAAGTTGAGAGTAACTCAGTTATTTAGAAATTCTCCCCACCCATGTACCGTTTATGGAAATCCAGTCCACAACTTTCCACCTTTCATCTTTAAGGGTCACTTTAATATTACTCTCTCATCTGCTTCTAGATCTTCAAAACTGCCTCTCCCCTAAAGGTTCTCCAACCAAAATTCTTTAAGTATGTCTCCTCTTATCAGTTACGTACACAAGCCTGTAAAAATGTACTTCATTCTCTTGGATTGGGAATCTTCAGCGTCGTCCATTAAGCTTATTAGGGACTGCGTTAAAAATTTACATTAAAGTGACACCTGTAGGGGTTTACATTAGACGCTGAGCCAAGGCCCATCATTATATTCAGAAACCTGAGAGCAAAGTGTGGGTAATCACGTAAATTATTAATAAATAAAAGAACGCCGTGTATGCAACATCAGTTACACGTATCACAACTACTACCAAAAAGATATTCTATAATACAAGATCATGAGGGACTGCAGTCTGCCGGCCCATACAGTGACACTATTTTACTGATTATGATGTATGTTTTGGGGGCTTTTAATAAGCTCTTAATTTTTCCTTGTGCAAAGATAAATTTCGCCGTGCTGTGGCGGCAACTTCTCTTACTCCGCTGTTCCGCGAATGACCTAAACAGAACTAGTCAGGCGGTTGCAGACCGTTGGGGAAGTCATGAGTAGGGCAATAGAACGCAGATATTTGATTAGCGTTGCTCGAAATTCATCATATTGCCAGATTTCACGGTATCTTAGATACTGTCTGACTGATTATTGTACGCTCATGGTAGCTTACCCTTTGCCCACCAGATTATCCGAGCTATTACCAAGTTAACTCCCCCACCCCTCTTAGCCTCCAGCCATCTTCAGAAATCAGGCATTGGAAGTGATTATAATCACTGTTTACGTTTCATTGGCTAGCTAGATAGCCGGTTAGCTTCCACTGTGATATCTGTAACTGCTAAACGCCATGTAGCGATGACAGAATTGCGTTAGGTGCTTGACAGAGTTTAATTGCTGCCATGTTGGTCAAGCATGATTAACAACGAAAGTAAGGGAGTCCGCTTTTCCCCTCGATTCTCTTATTGTCCCTCATTAGGGAATGTGGATTTTCAAAGAATATTGACAAACTTTTCTTTTTCCTTAACTTAGTGCCTAGACTTCATGAACTAAGCTTATTATACTGGATCGCCTAAACCGACCCCACAACATTCGACTAAGTTTTATTGGTTTAGTCAGATAAATTTGTTTAAATTATAACAACAGGTTGTTTGTTAATGAATATGCAATTGTAACTCGAAAATATGATGCGAACAACGGGATATAAATATAATGAGTGACGGTTTCTTCTAATAACTACTATTCTTATTGAATAACAGATTATTGAATTGCGTATAAATATAAAAATAAATGGAACAATTAATGTACGACACTTCGCGAGAATCGGCAAAACGTATTTTTTTCGTGAATAATAAGGTTCCCGCAGTTTCCGAACTCCCACTTCTTTGCTGATGGGGCTGCAGAAGTAGTAACAGTGATCACCGTCAATGAAGAAACCACAGCCACACACAAATGGCATCCTTATTTTCTTATGCCAAAAAAAAAATATTCTGGCTCAGGAATCCCCGCTACTTCTATTTTAAAGGCAAGACTTCCAACATCAATAAAAATGAACTCCCCTGCGCTCTGTTGGCACCTGAAATTTGTACTACAATTTATACAGGAAGTGTGCAGTCCTACAGATGGAACCTGAAGACACAAAGATAATTCATTTTAACCCTTTAAATGCCGAGTTAAATCCCATCTGCCATTTACTGGCACTATTAGGAGCTCACCCTATTTTCCATGTCAGCAGGATAAGGGTTAAAAAAAATCCAGAAAGCTAAAAGTTTCGTGAACTAACAGAGCGTTGACTGACAAATACGTTTAAGTTTCATTCTATGGACTGCATTACTTATCCGGAAAATTTCCAACACAACAGACAGCATGTTTATACAGCCACAGGGTCTTGCCCGTCTGTAAACTGACTGTAGCAATAAGATATGGTCGTCTCCATAAACAAGCCACAACCACACCTGTCTAGAAGTGAAGCTACAAAAATGAGCACAAAAATTAATACGTCAAGCGGAATACTAATTTTAAATATAACATCTATTGGATCTGCATGCAGGGGCGATGGATCTTAGTCTTACCAAGAAAGTCATCTCAGGGGAAGGTGTCGTTGTCTCTTCTCTGCAGGTACAGTGGGCAGGAATTTTATGTTCCGTGAGGCAACTAGAAATAAGACACGTCCTTTTAGTGATAAAAATCTTATCCTCTGTTGCGCGGTAACCAGCAGGAAACACGAAGCGCCAGTTAAGTTCCTTTCTCCAGTCAGTGACCTGTAGTGCCTGTCTGTGTTCCGGGTGTCCATTCCCAGCAACCGCCTGTGGAAAGACAAAGTTTGTAAGTAAATATCAGCAGCTGATGAGGGCTAGGTGGCAATTTTGAGTGACTAAACAAAGTTTCTTCGGTAGAAAAATTTTAAAAGAGTATCATTAATAAAAATGTAAATTGAGGACTCCCTCTGGGATATGACGCCTCGCAATTAGGCAGCCCTTTCCCAACTCTTCGTGGGAACAATGTGATTTCATCTTCATACGTCGTCTTTGAAGATGAAAGCGCTATCTACCCTCGAAACGCCGGTAATCGATGAAGCGTGACGGGGCGCCATTTCACAAAATAACAGTGTAATCAACCACATCACCGTGAAAATCTCAAATGGCGAGGATACGGAACCTTCTGACAGTTTTATGAAGGAGAATGGAAGGGATTTTTTAAATAAATTAGTCACGCCTGCACGAAAAGTGTACACTCCTATCTTGGACCAGGGGAACCACTTCAAAATTTGTTATTAGAAGAAAAAAACCCAAATACTCAACTGATACCTAACACCGTATTTGTAAATGCTCTTCAAGTTCGCCAGCAGATGTATAGGCCTACGTAGGTTGATCCTCCCTTACCTTCTACTACTAGAATGGGAGATTTGTCTCTTTTTTTATCTTCGCCATTCCTACCTACCCTTCATTCCGGAGGGCACCAGAGGTCATCGCAATGTAACAACACAGTATTTCCACGCACATTTCTCAAAGGATAGTTTAGGGAACCACGATGCTTAAAAGCAATTGCGATCTCACGTGCAGAGAACAGTAGGGGGTGGATGTTTAACTTTCTTGGTCATGGATATTTTGCACATATGCCATTGAGCCCTCGGGTCGCTTACCCAACAGGGCAGCGATACTAGGTGTCGTTCCGAGGACTGGTACAATATCAGCCCTCGGTCCTTTGAGCCGCCGAGCTCCGGATGATGGGGTCTTGTGGGGAACGGTTAACCAACCAAAATAAAAAGCAAAATAATTGTATTAACAATCCCAACATGGAATAATAGACAACAATGAGTAAAGTAATGAATAGTTGAATCAAAACATAATCTTGCAAACATGCACACAACCGAAAGTAAATCGCCCAACACAATGACATATTCATCGGTATAGCGTAAGTTTACAAAATATACACAGAAATCCACAGCCGATCCAAGAACCAGTACAACGGTACAACTGTCGGCCCCAAGTAAACTTACAACACAAAAGGCTCAACCCTCAGCCAATCAAAAATACATATATCATTTATCATAACCATCCGCTAGACATGACATCTATCGTGCGTAACATACAATCGAAACATAAAACAATACAGTACCCAAATACATCATTTTGACTCGTACAAACAAATAAAGAAATCCTACTTACGGGGAAGTAACATCATACCTGCCCCTCCCGGGGCAACCGCTAGGCAGACGTCAGGGATCGTCGCAAACATAATTGGGACTTCCATTTAGAAAAACAAGACCGAAAACAAAACTTTACCTTACAACATATCCCGGACGTCTGAGTAGCCTTCTCGGAGTTGATTAACTGTAGAAGGAGCTTCCTGCTCCTGGTCCGGCCAGCCAGAAAACTCAAATGTTGATAGAAAGAAACCAAGAAGACGGGTACTTAACATGAAAATCAAAATCTAAATTGTGGGTGTTCCATCCCGTTGTGCTAATATAACAATGTTATTTATTGTCCGTCTTACACAACAATATGATGTGAAATTAAGTTATGTACAATTAATTAAGCTACATGTTTCAACCACTTGGGGTCATCTTCAGGCTTATAAAATATGAATAATACAAGATACGTCTGAAGTAGTTACCTATGGGATCCCGTGGTTTACAGTGCGTTAGTTATAAAATATATGTTATAAAGTTGGTTAAAATACAGGTAAAGATCATATGATCGTGGTGAACAAGTGGATCGTTGTTGTGTGTATGTGATGGGTGTTTATGAACCTTAGGAATGTGCCGTAATGTTATGGTCGTGGATTGGGGACCTCACGATGTACCGGTGGCCTTATGCCGTACATGGGTGGTGTGTGCCGTCGGTTTGTTGAGAGCTTGAACTGACTGTTTGGGTGATGTGGCGTCCTTGTAGGGTAGCTGTTCGATGTCATTCAGGTGTCCGTGGGTTGATCGAGGCACTCTGTACCGCTTATTGTAGCGAGATAACGGTATGGGTGCGCTGTCCCAGATCTTGAGTGGTATGTGATGGGAGGCGACTTCTCGTGTTGTCGAGTGAAGAGCTTGGTGCTGGTGCGATGTCTTTTTGGCGTCGACGTATGGAAATGTCCGGGATGTGAGACTGTGTGACACGGTCGTAGTTATGGACTGGCGGTGGGCGAGTGAAGTACGTTGTCAGGTGACGTTTTGTTCTGGGATCTGACAGATTCCAGGACAAAACGCCAATCCACGACCATAACATTACGGCACATTCCCAAGGTACATAAACACCCATCACATACACACAACAACGATCCACTTGTTCACCACGATCATATGATCTTTACCTGTATTTTAACCAACTTTTATAACATATATTTTATAACTAACGCACTGTAAACCACGGGATCCCGTAGATAACTACTTCAGACTATCTTGTATAATTCATATTTTATAAGCCTGAAGATGACCCCAAGGGGTAATTGTACATAACTTAATTTCACATCATATTGTTGTGTAAGACGGACAATAAATAACATGAAAATCAAAACCCATAAGGAAAGTTCAACTTTCCCCAGAGCAGCCAATGATCAGACGATAGCCCCACACAGGGAACGGTATAGGAAAAAACCAACCGGTCATGCTTGCCCAGGGGCAAGCCTGGAGCCGACCCGGAAGCGGACGGCTCATCATCATATCCACAGACACAATTCTCCTTACTTATGAACTTTGCCATGCTATAGACCGCCATGCGAGTAAAGTATACAAAAAGGCTGAAGCGGGGAAGTATGAGTGAAAGCCAGAAGAAGAGGTCTACGGGAGAGTGAGAAAAGCTATTTTCATAATTACATTAAGCAGTTCTTGTTTTAGTATGATTGGATGTATTCATGGACACAACCTGCATCAGAAATAAAGTCCGGAAAGACTAAATCGCGTCGCGTAACTTAAAGATGAAAAGAAACGTCAGGTTTCCTACTTTCAAGTATGGAGTAAAATTTCTTGTACCCAATATTCAGTTTCTTAACATTATGCGAATTTTAAAACAAACTTACCTAATAAAATAATATTGAAATTTGGCCATTTTTTAGGATATGTGTAAGGCATGTTCTCGCATATGACAATTACTGTACACAAAAAAAAAAATTTACGGGGACATACATAGTCCTGCGGTACAAACATAGGCCTATATTAAATTACAGGCCTATGCAAACTACATATCTACCGACATGAGCATACACATCATGCATATTTGCATGAGAGATAAATAAAACGTGAAGGTCCAGACCGTGTTGAAAGTAAGGAATAAAGAAATAACTAATTTTGTGCACATAAGGCTAATTTTCCACTATTATCGGCGCTGCAAATCAACTTACAGATGCACTATTTATATACTAGCGTATATTTTTTATATATTTATACAAGTCATTTTTTTAATTCTGGGCGACAAGTCCTCATAAAGATTCATTATAAATTTTGATCCCTATAATGTTCAAGACAACTGTAGCCACAATGTACGAACCAACATTAAATTCTCCTGCCAAAATTCAGTGTGCACATCGAACACAAAATGTCACAGAAATCTGTTAATCAGCACTGGTATTGAAATATGCTGATGGAAAGATGATATACCAGCACAGTTTTGCAATCATTATAAAGTGCATCCCTTAAAGAAGGAAAGAAGGTGTAACCTAACGGCTTGTAAGTGCAAACTGTTCTTACATTCAACTTTCCTCAATCTCTTGTCAAAATAAAGTGTTAGCGAATCATGTAGATGAGACTTTGTGATGCTACCCTCTGACATAAATGGCAAACATTTTTCTCTCCGTTAAGGAGGTTATCTTCTTGTAAGATTACTTTTTCTGCATTCCATGTGATGACTCGCAGTTCACAGCCTTCTCGGCTGTGGGGAGTTATGTGGATAGGAGGAGGGAGCGGTACCTCTCCTATCGGAAATATAACCGACTACATTTTCGGGTTCCCCTACGTCACACAAGAAAAGGTAAAAAGTTAAAACGACATTAACTTCAAACCGCTTCCTCGTCATTCAGTCGATTAAAACATGGAGGCAGAACGCAACCCCCCCCCCCCCCGCCCCATAAAAAGCCCCCCCCTCCCCCCGCACTCCCATCCTCCCCACAAACGCCGAAACAATAACGAA
>Ga0131853_10011156_pt1 | contig 16431 bp, 14 predicted proteins | sample TergutLab28metaG_FD_92764 | JGI IMG/M metagenome (GOLD analysis project Ga0131853, IMG submission 92764) | Labiotermes labralis P1 segment gut microbial communities from Petit-Saut dam, French Guiana - Lab288 P1 (version 2) (version 2) | ecosystem: Host-associated > Arthropoda: Insects >...
GAGATATTTTAAATCCATTTTAATCCAATAATGTGGTTTTAAATGGTTTGACAAATATGTGCAATTAGTTGGTTTTAATAAATATTGTTATCACATTGCACGGTAATAAAATGAAAAAAAAAAATTTCTTGGTTTACAAATTGATATCCTCCTAGATTGGAAGAACCAATGATTCTTAAGTTAAGTGGAGCATGTCATGCAATTAGATCGATGGTCTATTTCAGTAACATTAACAGTCTCAAATCAATTTACTATGCAAACTGTCACTCTGTTATAAAATATGGAATAATTTTTGGGGTTAACTCTTCCAGCAGTAGGAAGATTTTCACTTTACACATAAAAATTGTCAGAATTATGGCTGGTGCACAACCCATTACTGTATATAGAAGTCTGTTTAAACAATTGGAGATTCTTCCTGTTCCATGCCAATACATACTGTCATTAATGAACTTCATAATCAATAATCAGGAAATTTTTAAAACAAATTCAACTGTACGCAATATTAACACAGGAACAAGCACCTCCTCACAGACCAAATGCCAACCTATCTTGTTTTTGAGAAAGTACATTTTATGCTGGCATCAAAATTTTCAAAAGAGTACTATGTAGTTTGATAATCCTCAAGACTGATGAGACCAAATTCAAATCAGAGTTAAGAAATACTTAAATAAACACTAATTTTGCTCTGTAGGTGAATTTTTTATGTGCAAATATGATCTATAATACTGTTTTGTAGATGGTTGTAGTATTTTACACTGTAAAAGTTGAGTATATTCGTGTATTTATGATGTGTTCTACAGAGTGAGCATAAAGTCTTTCCCTGATTACAAACATTTATTACAAGAAAACTACGTGGAATACAAACTTTTTTTTTTTACTGTTACTTACATTAGTTTCTAAACTTTTATGTCATGTGTTTATTGTAACATTTGGTTTTTGGATGCAACATTTCCAAAGAGGTGGATTGGGAGAGATGATCCAACACCCTGGCCACCATGATCGCCAGATATCACCCCCCCTTGACTTCTTTTTATGGGGGTATGTTAAGGACAAAGTGTTTTCGACACCAGTTCCAGGTATTACAAATTTGAAGGCAAGAATTACAGACGCTTTTGCTACAGTAACTGAAGACATTATGGAGAACATGTGGAGAGAAACTGATCATCCATTAGACATTCTCTATGCAACAAAAGGAGCACATGTTGAAGTGTACTAATGTGTTGTAAAAAAAACTTCTTGAGTTACATTTAAAAAAAAAAATTATATTTGTATTCCACCTACAGTAGTTTTCTTGTAATAAATTTTTGTAATCAGGGAAAGACTTTATGCTCACCCTGTACATTCTACTGTCTTTCATGCAACACTTATGGATCCTTGGAATGCATGTATGTATGTATGTACAGTGTGTATCTAGTGTGTTTGCATTCATGATTCGTATATGATTCACCATGAACACAGTGTTTGTATTTCTTAACCCTTTGGCACCAAACATTTTATATATATGTACTATGCAATGTGGTGCTCAGAACACCAAATATAATATAAATTTATCTGCTGTTAGGTAGCCCCCCCATTCAACCCCCTTTGGAGTTCCTGTTTTGTGCAGATCACTACAGGCATGTAATTATGGTGCCAAAGTGTTAAGTATGCATCATAATTTTGAAGTATCAGATGAGTTGTTTCAACTGCTTGTTGGATGTTCTGCTTTGTATGTTACAGAATGAACCATTCACATCATATATGCCTGAAGCTCTTTTCAACATTTCTCGCTTTCTGATGAATGAAATGAAAGATGTACATCCAAAAGGGGTGTCACAGTTTGCTATACTATACACCCTTTCCAAACAAGCCAGAAATTTGGGAGCCTACAAATTGGCACGGCAGGTGCTGGAGAAAATGCAATGTCTCCGTGTCCCTCCACGATTTAAAGTAAGGCATCAGATAATTAATCTTGGTGGTGTAGTACCTTAAAAGAAGATATTTATTAACATTGATGCACATGTGTTATGCATGATGGAGCCTAAATATTACCAAGCAGGTTGTAATGCTAAGATACAACACTTGTATTGTGGGGATCCCATTTTGAATGTTGGTCAGATTACTGGCTCTCCTGACAGGCTCTTCTTGGACACTGTCATTGCATGCTTGGATAGAAGCTTTGAATATCCCTTGATTATACTTTTGGAAATCCTTGCTTGTTTACCATTACTGATCATTTTTCAATCTCATACTACATCTTATTACTTCTGCAGTTGAAACCAAACTGATTTTGATCACAGGAGCAGACTAATTCTGAAGGTCAACATGTACAATTTGTAAGCCAGAAGGGAATGAAATTGTGATGGATGTGAAGTTTATTTATTTGAGACTTATAGACTGATACAGGTTTCAGTAGTAGTGAATTAAATATCCATTACTTTTTGAGTATAGTTGACATTGCATCAGAATACTAAAACTTTTAAATGGATGTGGATTTATTAGGTAAACATTTAAGAATTTCTGCTATCTACTGCTAGCTTTTCATGAGCCATAGTCTCCAGTTCAAGAATTCATATGAGCTAGCTGTCTAGTAGTGTACAGTATGAGTTACCCACCTGTCATTGTCTCATGTTCATATCCTCTGTTTGTACAAATATCATATACAACCTATGTCAAGAAAGTTCTGAGACTAATAGTATAAAAATGAGTATGGTGCACCTACACTCTGGTGCTAAGGATCTCCTTTGAAATAGCTTCCTCCTGTATCAATATACTGCTTCCAGTGTTTCTGGAGGTCTTTGAAGCAATCCTGGAAAGCACTTTCTGGAATTGTGTACAGCTGTTTTGTCACGGCCATCTGAATGGATTGAAGGTCAGCATAGCGATGGCCTTACAGTGCCTGTTTCAGTTATGGGAGTAAGGAAAAATGCAAGGTGACAAATCTGGAGAATATGATGTGTGTGGCAATACTTACTCCATGGTGCAGAGTCCTTCTTGAGCAGCTAACTAGTTTGCAGCTAGTCAAGAAATTCCCCACATTTCACGGAACCCGAAGGTTCATTACCGCACTTACAAGTGTCCGCCACCTGTCTCTATCCTGGGCCAGCCCAATCCAGTCCATATACCCACATCCTACCTCCTGGAGATCCATCCTAATATTATCAGCCCGTCTACGCCTAGGTCTCCCCAGTGGTCTCTTTCCCTCTGGTTTCCCCACCAAGACCCTATACATCCCCCTCTCCTCACCCATACGTGTCACATGCCCAGCCCATCTCATTCTTCTCGATTTTATCACCCGCACAATATTGGGTGAGGAGTATAAATCACTTAGCTCCTCATTATGCAATCTCCTCCATTCCCCCGTTACCTAGTCCCTCCTAGGTCCAAATATTCTCCTCAACACCATGTTCTCAAACATCCTCAGTTTCCTTTCTTCCCACAATGTCAGCAACCAAGTTTCACACCCATACAAAACAACAGGCAAAATTATAGTTCTATATATCTTGATCTTTAAATTTTTGGACAGCAACCTGGAAGACAAAAGATTCTGCACCAAATGATAGCAAGCATTTCCTGACCTCAGTCTGCTCTTAATTTCTTCCACAATAGAATTTTGATTTGTTGAAGTTGTTCCCAAATATTTTAACTCTTCCACCCTATTGAAGGTACTATTATCAATCGTCACACTCTGAATTCATCCTGCATTCAGATCTCAAGACATGACCATGTTCTTAGTTTTATCAGCACTTTCTTCCAGTCCACTCTCCCTAGAAGCAGCTACTAAAGCTTCTGCATTTTCCTTTAGAGTGTGTATGTTTCCTCCCAGTATATTAACATCATTGGCATAACCCAGAAGCTGATGTGTACCATTTATTTTCAAGCCATCCTGGTTTACCTGAACCCTCCTAATGGCGTACTCTAAAGCAGAGTTAAAAAGCATTAGTAATAGAGCATCTCCTTGTTTCAAACCATTCCTAATAGGGAACCTGTCAGACACATTCTTGCCTACCCGGAATCTGCTGTATGTTTCAGACTCATCTTTATTAACCTTACAAGTTTCCTAGGGATACCAAACTCAATGAGAATCTTATATAGGACCTTCCTCCTAATTGAATCATAAGCTTTCTTGAAGTCTATAAAGAGCTGATGAACTGCTTCATTGTATTCCCATTTTTTCTCAAGTATTTGGCGAACGCAGAATATATGATCAATAGTCGACCTGTTGTGTCAAAAGCGACATTGATAATACCCAATAATTTCCTTCGCATATGGAATTAACCTTGAGAGCAGAATGTTGGATACAATTTTGTAAGTGGCTGGCAAAAGTGATATGCCCCTATAATTCTTACAATCTGTTTTATCCCCCTTCTTATGAATAGGTACTATGATCGACTCCTTCCACTCTTCAGGCAGTTTCTCCTTCTTGCAAATAGAAGAGCAGCATGCTGTGTGTGGCAATACAATGGTTTAATGTACTGACAAAAATTCGTTGACAGTTAATGCCGTCTGTGGTCACACATTGTCATATAGGGGGAAAGACTTCCCTATTGCCCACAACTCAGGGTGATGATGTCAAATGCTGTCGTGGACATGTTGCATTACATCTTTGTAGCTGGCTGGATATTTCTGGTTTGTCTGTTATTCACTGAGTCTCAGAACTTTCCAGACATAGGCTGTATTTAGAGATACATTATACATGAATTTATATTACACTGTGATTTAGAAAAGTTAAAGAGATTTTTGGAAGTTTGAATCGAATATTCAAAACCATGAACAATGAACAGACTTTTGGTTACTTTGTGCACATAGCATGAAGTTTTATGGGCATCCTTAATGACTTTTCTGTCCATCTGTCTACCTACTTCTTCGTATGTTCACAGAAGTTGAACTTATCATGTAGGTTGTAATCTGGTGATTGTTTTATACGATGCAGGGTTGTTTGGGGCTGTCTGCTCTTACGGTGCGCTCTAAGCCATACCATGACAGTGAAGAAATGCTGTCAATGTGTTACCGGTGCTCTACATACAACCCTCTGATGACCAGCACTGTCAACTGTTGCACCAACTGTGGGCAGCCTTTTGTACATTCATTTGTATCGTTTGGTATGTTATTGGATTTCCTTCCTTCGGAGAATAGTTCTTTAATAGCCTTGTTAGTGGGGTCTTTGCTCTTCTGGGATGTTATGCAGTCTTGTTTAGTAGTTAGTTACCGATGTTTTAGGACAGCCTATTGCTCCTGTCTTCAAGAAAACCAATAGGCTGTCTTGAAATGTCGGTAGCTGACAACCAGTCAGTGCTGCGTCTCATCCAAGAAGAGTGAAGACATCATTTACACTACAGTGGGAGCCTGAAATCAACCTTGTTACTGCTTTGTGTTGTTGCCATTGCCCAGTTTTAATTTAAAAGATTTAGTATTGGATGATAACCCACTTTGAGCCGAAACTTCTTTCTAAACACCTAAGAATTAAAGTGAACAAAATAACTGGTATAATCATGTTATTTGTTATGGGTGTTAAAACTGGTTTCTTCTCAGAGGAAGGAATATAGTTAGAGGGCATTTGGGAATAAGAAGGTGCTGAGGAGAAGTGGCATAGTTGAGAAAATGAGATAGTAGGCACTTTGCAGTTATTTATACTCTTCGGTAAAGTAGAACTCAAAATCGAGCACCCATGGGACTGGACAGGTGCCAGATTATCATTTATTCTGTGTGATCAGACAGTACCCATACTGACCTAATTTTTTACAGGTAATTTTTTTGTTACCCCACAACAAGCCATCAGGGAATGTGCTCTCATCAGTTATTTTCATTTTATCATAAAAGGAATTAATTTTTCAATTATCTTAGGTCCATTCACAGCTTTTTCTTGAGAATGCATTGCTGTAAACCACTTATGTATTCATTGTTCAACTGCTGAAGTATGAGAATTTCCAAAGTATCTATCCAGATTACAGGAATTCTCCCGTATTAAGGTGCTTAAATCATGAATATAGAGATATATTGGACATGTAGCATAAATAGAGGAAGTGCATACATAATTGGCTGAGAAAAATTCAAGGGAAGATTGGACTGCAGAGACCCAGGCATGAAAATGAGGATAATAATAAAAGGAATCCTATAAAATTAGGGTATTGGAGGATAGGTTTCTGTGGCACATTTTTGTGAGCATATAAATGAACCTTCCCGTTTCATAAAAGCAAAGATGTTGTTGGCCAGAGGAGTAATTATCCAATGTCAAGGAGGATCTTGTGTTACTGTAGAGGTGCTACCATTAGTGGAGTTTCAACTAGAGCCAGGCATCTCGGATAAAGAAGCGGTTCGTCTCATTGAGGCTCCTGTTCCTATTCCTGAGGAACCCAACCATGGTAGGGGTTGGCTGCAAAGTGCAGGTGACACCTATCAGACCATGCAGTTTGACGAGTCACCTGGAAGCATAACAGATCTTTTCACTGCTCGTCTTATGAATTTTGAGGTACATTATTTAATGTGTGATTACTGATTATTGCGTGATATGTCCCTTAAGTCTTGTATGTCCAAGAGTAAAACTTACTGTAAATATGGACAAGACTTAACTTTCGTTCCCTGTCACTGAAGTGATTGATCCAGAGAGGTGATTTCCTTCAAACTTACCTTTATTCAATATAGATGATGCTTTGAAACTGTCTGTTGTATAATTTATAAATAAATAAATATATTTATTTATTTTTATATGTTATGAGTTGGAAAACCATGTACACATACTTGACTTTTTTCACTCTCTGTTTCCTATCTTGGGCACAGAAGTCCCTCTTGTGTTATTAGATTTTTACAAAACAGCCTGCCATCTCTTGTACTTGAGTATTTACTTCCTTCCACTGATATGGAACCCTAACAGTTCTCAGCTGTCTTTATGAAACCGTATTTGCTGCTGTAAGTCAGTGCGAAATCATTATATTCCCTGTAATGCTTTAATGCTTTGCTAAGCCCTGTTGATGTCTACATTGTCACCCAAGTTTTTTAAGGCTGCATACTTATTTTAGATTTTAACCACATACGGCCCTTGAACTTCCAAATAATTCAGTTTTTTTAAATTAAATCTTCCTATATAAAACTACTGGTAATTTATATTCTGGTTGGCTCATCCAAACTTTTCAGCACTCAGTATCGTAGTAAATTTCTGTGAAAGATTGTGCATCATATGCAACACAGTGCATTTCTGATTTATTAAGACATGATATTTGACTCTGTTTTCTTATCAGGAAATGTATATTTTATTGTCAGTTATACCATGTATATTCTGAACAGTAATATCACACCAGTGATTTCTTCATTTATGTGACATCTGGTCATTCATAAATTCTAATCCTGTACCTGTTGACCGCCAGGGTCACTTATGACAGTGGCCAGGGTATTAATGAGGTATAAATTAGATTTAGTGAGATTACAGGAAGTTAGGTGGAACAAAGGTGAAATTGTATGAGCGGGGGATTGTACTTCGTTTTATGTGAAAGGAAATGGAACTCATCGATTTGGAACAAGATGTTTTGTAGAGCACAGAATAGTATCAGCAGTTAAGAGAGTAGAGTTTGTTAGTGATAGATGTCATATATAGTGCTGAGAGATCATTGGTGTTCACTATTTTTAGATCAGAGGAAGCATGCTAAAATGCAGTAGTAACAGAATACAAACCAAAGCAATGTAGATAATGTAAACAATATAAGACATGAAGCTAGCAGACATTTCAAGAACAAAAGAAGGAATGTCAGAAAACTAAAATTGATGAACTTGAAACTAACAGTAAGAACAAAAATGTCAGAGACTTTTATAGGGGCATCAGTGACTTTAAGAAGGGTTACCAGGCTAGAACATAATAAATGATGAGAGAGGTCATCTGGTTACAAACTCCCACAGTATTTTGTATAAAGATTAAGATATACAGAACTTTAATTTTGCTTTTTGTTTTGCATGGGTGTGAAACTTGGACCCCACATTGAGGGAGGAACAGAGGCTGAGGGTGTTTGAGATGATATTTGGGCTAAGTGGGATGAGGTAACAGGGGGTGGAGAAGACTACATAACGAGGAGCTTAATGATCTGCAGTCCTCACCAAATGTTTTTTGGGTGATCAAATCGAGACGAATGGGATGGGTGGGCCTTATGGCACATATGGGGAGAAGAGAGGTGCATACAGGGTTTTGGTGGGGAAACCTGAGGAAAAGAGACAACTTGGAAAACCCAGGCATAAATTGGAGGATGATATTAAAATGGATCTTCAAGAAGTGGAATGGGGGGCGTGGACTGGATTCATCTGGCTGATGATAGGGACAGGTGGCAGGCACTTGCGAATGCAGTAATGAACCTTCGGGTTCCATAAAATGCAGGGAATTTCTTGGCTTGCTGAGAACTGGCTGGCTTCTCTGTGGACATAGTTATTTATTTAGTTAGTTAGTACCTGTTGACCTGATTTCATAATGTATAAGAAGTCCTCTTTATCAGTAATTATTATTAGCAGCCTACAGAAAAATGTAACTGTCTGCTAGTTCGCTGCCAACTTTGTCCCATCTCACCTCCTGTAATCCCATTAAATATCACTTATGCTGCGGCTGCTTTCAGTGGATCTGACCTGAAACCCCACATTCTAAGTTCTGTATCTTGTATCAGTTTGCCAGTTCTTATGTCACTTCAAAGAATCTGTCCAAGACCAGCACCCTATGTATCATTTAAGTTTGTTATTATGGTGAGTTTGTTTAATCTCAGAACTTTGGAAGTCTGAAGTAATGGAAAACTTTCTTTCAGAATACAGGTGATAAATTTGAACCAGTTGTTGTAAATCGGGCAACATTACAAGCCATGGAACCTAGTGTGGTATTGATATGCCGGTGGCCACCACCTCTACGGTACCAATTTTACCGCAACTTATTGCCAGATTTACAGATTATAATTTGTAATTCTTGCAACAAGGTAAGAATTATTTCTGCCCTTATAATATTTTTATTTGTCACAATGCGTTTTCAGTGAACATGAAAATAAAAGTAAATGATCACCAAGTCGCTTCCTATTCCCCTCATTTTCATTACCATGTTATGTATGTGGAAATTTTTAAAGTTTAAATACTCATACATTTATCATGGCAGAAACAACAGGAGTAATTTTTCTGACTTGTGTTTGGGAGGTGCCTGATTCTTATCTCTGCCATGTTGCTTACTATCCTTATGTAGGTTCTAAACAGTAAACAAATAGCTTATTATCTTGTGGTGTAAATCAAATATACAACAATTTGTTCTCAAACCTCTGTATGTGAAGTACTTCATTTTCAGAATGTGCACTAGCTGCAAAGAAAGAGATTTTATACCTAACCCGACACTTAATGTCGTATTAATTTCCATAATTTTTTTTAGTTTTTCACCTCATTATTTGTGAATTATAAAGGCATTAAGGATACTTGTACTGCTGGGAAAAAGAGGTTTTTCATTACATTTTCTGGGAAGCACATCTGCTCTTAATTTTATTTATGGTTTAGTGGTTGATGCTGTTAATAGCTAAGAACATATATCATTGAATGGTAGACTGATCAGTAAATATGAACTAGTAGACTGCCACTTTGTTCGTTTTGAAGGGCCAAAGGGAACCAAAAAGTATGTGAGTCATGACAGCCAGTCTCTGGGCTGATGGTAGCTGTGTGTCAGCTTAGCGTGTTCTTATTATAACTTTCAGTGCAATATGCACATCATTCACATACTTAGCTACTGCAGGGATTTTTATTCTTGGTCAGAGAGTCCGATGTCATTTGTCTTTCAGTCACAGCTTTTGTTATAAATCCATGTTACATGTACTGTATCCATTTTCAGTTTGAAAGGCTTTTGCCAAAAGTATTTGACCTGACAAGAGCTGTTGCAATGAAATATTAATTGCAAGAATGTTCAGTGTTGAAGATAGCAGCCGCATTCACATGATCCTCCCATAGATAGCCTGACATATCATATTTCACCATCCACAAAGCAAGGCCTTATCATTTTTTGGGGAGGCATATTGGTAAAGCAACACATGTCCTTTGTATTTCACAATTACATCAGTAGAGACCAAGCATTATGTAAGGTGGCGAAGTGTGGCAAATATGACTAAGGTATTTTTGAAGTTCAGTCAAAACATAGTGCATAGAGAGACCTAGATCAATGGACATTAATTAGGCCTCACAGATGTTACCAGATAGAATAAAAATACAAATTAATCAGTGAGTCAAATCAGGAAGGATATAACGTACACATACTGAAGACAGGAAGCATGTGTTATAGGAAATTATGCAAAAAATGGGAAATGAAATGTCTAATGCAGTAGATAAATAACTGTTATTGAAAACAAAGTGTTTGTTTCAAAGGACAACAAAAGCAAATAACCAACAAAGTAATTATTAAATTGAGTTATAACTCACCTTATGACTGAGTTAAAAGCACAAAAATCAAATGTACAATTCAAAATAATCAGTACATGCAAAGAGCAAGGCAACTTATTAGTTTGGAAGTTCTTAAAATACAGAGATAAATAAGCAGAACAAGAAAATTAAGAAAGTATGGTAACTTAGGATATTTAATTGAATAAGGCATATTTCAAACACTGTTAGAAACAGCCGTAATCAGTATCAAGGATTTGAAAATGGCTGACAATATGTATGGATACTGCAGACTGTATTTTAGTTTCTGACAGTACTTTTGTTACACAGGTACATATACACGTAGTAGTATTTCTAACTGCTTACTGTGAAGTTTTAACCTTTATATTTGAATATTTGACTGGTAATTGATAAAATGTGGTTGAAAGGTTGGAACACCTGCTTCATATTCAGGAGATCCTTGGGTAGACTCTTGGCCTGGAGACTAGCTGTCCTGTTTGATATTTTGTGTGCTTTTCCTCAGTCCCAACAGGAAATTACATTGAACATCAGCCATTTTCTTCCACATTTGTTTCCATCTGTTATTCATTAATCAGGATGGCCAACAGTGTGAAAAACTGGAAGTTCCATTAAGTAAAGTAGGATGAATCAAACAAACAAACAAACAAATAAATAATGTGTTTGTCTGTGTGACTCATCAGAATCATCAGAGATGCGAAATGAATTCATTATTACTGATTGACATAATATGGATGCTTATTATGCCAAGATTATTCTGTTCTCTTTGAACATGTTGCTGGTAGCAGTAGTTTGATTTTGCCAAAATAATATCAATTGGTCAGTGATTTGCTTATATATCAATGCTGTAATAGCTGTCTGGGTAATGTAGCATATCAGTAGGATTATTAACAAATGATTTAATGAATACAATGTGACAAGGAAATGGTCATGGCCTATTTTAAAGTATTATTGAAGCCTTTGTTTGGAAGGACTGCACAGTTACATGGAACAGGAGATCACAGCGATCCAACACATAGGCCTGAGGATCACTGACAGTGGAATACCTATGTTCATGGGCATGTAGTAGGTCATATATTTGCTTCCAAGCAGAGACCACAGCCACTATGCAGATCAATTTCAGGATCGCTGCAACTAATATGCAAGTGTCAGTGGGAAAATAATAGATCATAGAGCTGCATGAAAAGGGAGACCACAGTGGTCCATTGAATGCAATACAAGTTCACAGAAACTTACATGGTGTTTATAAATGCTGACTGTATGGTTCTTATGAAGTAAATTTGGCTTGTGTTCATGGATTAGTCCCAAGATACTCCATGTGGGATTTGTGGTGGATACAGTGGCATTGGGACAAGTTTTTCTTAAAGCAGTCTTTAATGTGTGCATGCTTGTGGCTGTTTTACTGAAGGACTCTATCTCTTGCCACTTCTACAGCCATATATGAAATTCTCAGCTGGTAATAATGTAGTTTTCTCCCCAATAGTTTTACAAGTATTTTTGTTATGTTAATTTTGCTGTTTCAGGATTAAAAAATTATGTTATTTTGTTGATATGTAATGACATGATCTGAGTGTAAATTTTAATAAGATTCTGCCCAACTGATACAAAATTTGTTTTAGACACACTGTGTTAACCTTATATGTCTGTTGCTTGTTTCATAAATCAACTTATTTGTGCCTTTCTGTTCAATGAGGTTATGCTGTGCTTGATGTGGTTACTTCAACAGAATCTGGAACCATGCATATTTTGCTTGCTGAACTGCAGTCATGTTATGTTTTGTCACAGGTTTTCCATGTAGACGACTTTGAGCTGCAAGTTCTTCAGAAAGGACATTGCCCATTCTGTCGATCAACTACAAGGGACTCAGAATATGAGAACACTGAAGAAACGATAGTGTGAACATAGCAATTTGCATATTGATGGCGTGATTTGCTACACATGACAGAAGATACAGTTTACATTATAACACGGTTTTGTACTATCCAGATGGCAAGAGGAAGTTTCGCCTGGAACATGTAACCTGAAAATGTCTCACTGAAGTTCTCACTTTAAGAAACGTTTCTTGAATAGTGAAGTTCCTATCCAAGCGTTTGCCATAAACTGAAGGGACTTCCAACATCCTTAAGGCTTTCATTTCTTCAAACACAGGTCATTAAAGTTATGCATATTTAAAATTTTCTGAGGTACAAACCTGTGTTTACTTTCCCACCCATCCTATGTTGGTTTAAAGACTGACTCAAGTAGCAGAACATCTCTAATACCAAAGCATACCACTGGATATGATCCCAAGCCAGTTCCAGTCATCTTCAGCCTTATGACCTATCTTTCAAGATACATTTTAATGTTGCTGTTCCATTTCCTTCGTCAGCTTCCAAACCATGACTTTTCCAACCAAAGTTCTGTAACTGCATTGTCCTAACAACACTAGGTGACCTGTATAAATAAAAAAAAAAGTCCTCTTTATATAATATCATAACCTTTAAACAACAGGGTTTGTAATTACATTTTAGTGAATGGTTTATGAAAAACATATTATTTGAACAGAAAAGGATAAAATTATGAAATTAAATGCCACTTCACAGAAAATAAAACAGAGATTATGCATCATGCCTTAAAAATGCAGCAAATCTTCTTGTTGCCTAAACATATAAAATGAATTTCTGGGGGTGTCTCATTAATGGGCATTCACGTATGAAACATGTATCATTTAATGGTTAAATTCCTTACTTGATTCTTCTGAGGTCCACATATATACCTCAGAATGTTATTTTCGGATAACTGTTTTTAATATTCTTACCTCTAAGTAGTTGAAGGATAAAATGTTTTGAGTATTATTAACACCTTTTGCTTGGGATGTTAATGTGGTGCTGCCTGCTACTGAAACCAAATGTTATCTGACACTTCGAGGTTTTCTGTCACTGACATTTTACCTTTAATGTCTGGTAGAAGCTAAGGAAAAATTAATGGTAAACTAATACACCCCGCAAGTGTAAATGTTTAAAGTTGTTTCCTGTAACTGTCATACTAAGGAAGGTTTCCAGCTGACTAACAGTGTGCTAACAGGCACATAGAAGCATACAGGGTGCAAGTGCACAGTAGCCTACATAACACAATCAGTAAGAAGAGATATAAATTTGTAATCACGATACCACAGAAGCCAAACCACAGGTAAGTTTAAACCATCTGAAAACCAAACATGGGCATAATATGTTTCAAGCAGTGACAACTCACAATGCACCCAGTGATAACCAACAAAGGCTCTCTCATAAAAAAAAGATTGGCTTATTATTACCATGTTAACTAAAACTTTATTAAAATATTTACCTGGTAATATCATAGAGGGATGATCTCAAACTTTCACCCAAACATACATATTTTGACATGATGACTGAGGTTCACAATTTAAACAAAAAGAAACCTGTGGACTTAGCAAGGTCGGGATCAGAGTGTATCCAGTCACACAAGCAATGACCTGCACTAGCCAAAGGGAAGGAAGAGGGAGAAGGGGACACATGCTATCACATATACCAAGGCCACCACACAGCATAAGAGGAGTGGAAATAAAGCTCCACATATTCTTAACCTTGACACAAACTGGAGGTGAATGATTAGCTTCATGTTCAGCATGCTTTACCCCTAGAATAAGAACCCCAGTTCCTATTGGGCAGGAAACTGTGTGGACCCCAGAGTCACTTGATTCTAATACCTGTCAACTTACAGATTCTACTAACATAAGTGCACACAATTTGTCAGTATCACACATCGCGAACATTTATCCTTGAGCTTAAAGCACAATTGCTCTAGCAGCACAAAAGAATGCCAGCTGGACCTACATTTGTACTGATGATCTATATTACATAATGTAATGATAATAATAGTAATAACAATAACCTGGAACTAGGGAAGATGCCTAGATCAGGAGTTAAACCTAAGAACAGATTTATAATCCGATGATACTACAAAGAAAAGAAGACGGGTTTCAGTACTGAACTTGCACACCCTATAAAATCTATATAGTTGTGCACCAAAAATCCATGTCATTCACAAAAGCCACTGGAATTATGGACTTTTAAACTTTATAAAACTGTATCAAAACATGGTTCTAAAATTAAGGCTTTCCATGTACAAATTGTAGCTCTAAATCATAAGTTTATGGGCTTTGTAGCTAACACATATGATACACATGTAAAGATGGCAGTAATTCCCAATGTGTGCAAACTGTTTCCCTAATGGCCAAGTAAAGGCCAAAACATGTCTGAAATAACATTTTAAACAAGCAACGGAAGGTTGCTTGTTTAAAATGAGTACAGCATTGAGTGTCGGTGTTTTATTGCTATTCATTGCGATGTTTGTGCATGGCAAATACACACATGAATTATTTTAAAGCATTACGTTCTTCCTTCAAGAATGTTAAATGATGTTGAACTCTGCAAGAAGCTAATTTAGTGGGGTATATCCCTTGTGTTTTTTAATGCTCTGTAAGCAGCGCCATTAGCTTCGTCATGCCTGTCTTTCAGCATTATCAGCTCTGCTCCACAGGATGGATTTTCGAACATTTGATTGGAGACTTGTGAAAAGTGTCGTACAAATCCAAATTTGGAACAAATTCGTCAAAACTATCGAGTACTTTACATAAAGCCCTAGTACGTTGTACTATTGCCGACACAATAAAATCACCATAAAGGCACTGCTGACATCGACATGCAGCGTAACAATGTACAACACGCAGCAGTGGGTTTCCATTGTTGACCGACGTACGCAGGTCAACAAACAATAAGAGTACGTATTGTGGCAGTAGAGGTTAATACAGGAGCACTACGCAGAAGACCTCATACGTCCCTGTTTGTCCGAATAATGTCAACGCGCCGCAATGTTACAATGAACGTTGACAATGCCGGCTGCGATTCGGACCACGGATAAGAGCTATTGGTATTTCCTCGTAATAATGGATCACGGAAAGTTCGTGATACGGTACGCATGCGCAAATGTGTGTACGTCGAAACAAGTGTGTAATGTTGGTTTATGTGTAAATCTTCCTTTCGCTAGTATAATTTATGTGATAAAGGGTATATATCAGTTTATTGGCATGGTATTTTAATGGCGTTTCAGTTTATGCCACGATACATTACATTTGGTCTGATGGGTATCGTAGTTGATAATGTTGAATTGTCATAGGTTCCTAACTCTGTGTTTATAGTAACAGATTTTTCATGTTGTATGAATTTGAAAGATAATTTGGAGCGACATGTTTGTATTTTTGAGTAAAATACCTTCAAATTGCGTCATGACGGTTGATATGTACATAGTGTCCCGAACGTGTCCACTCTTATTCACTCATTTAACAGGACTGCATGATTATGTTCGTTCATTGTAACTTTTCGCATAGATGCAAAATAGCGGCTGAGTTAATGACACTTGAGGGTTTGCTCTTCTTTAGTCATGGGCCGTTCGGAATGCTGTTTTTTTTTAAATTGTGACCTACATAATGTAAGCGATGATTCGAAGCATTCCCAGTACACGGACTCATTTATGCCCGTCTTTCATACTGAATCTTACGTCACGCCGTATTATGTCAGGTTACAGAAGCTCGAGTCATAGTTGGAAAATGTGTAAAGGAAACAGAAAATGTAATTCACTAAGGTTAGATTTAGGTTTCAGCTTTGAATACTGTATGTGAACCAAGGTGAGGATTCGAGGTTTGCTTATTTGTAAACTGAGGTTAGGTTTTGGGTTTCGATGTGTCGTTTGGCAGTCGTGACGTCACTGTTGGATGTGTTCTTTTGATATAATTTTCTTTATGTGTAATTAGAATAGCAGGGTTCAAATCAAGTTATGTGATTTTATAAAGTTGTTATTATGTGACACTGCATAAGCCTGACAGAAGCCTTCCCCCCCCCCCCCCCCCCCCCCCCCCCCCCCTCCTTTTTTCTCCTTTTTTTTTTTTTTTTTTTTTTTTTTTTTTTATCACCCAACACTATCCTATTTATTTAATTTTTTTTTTTTTTTTTTTTTAGGCAACACCCTATCTCAAAAAAAAAAAAAAAATTAAAAACACAAAAAAAAAAAAAAAAA
>Ga0131853_10011157_pt1 | contig 16431 bp, 15 predicted proteins | sample TergutLab28metaG_FD_92764 | JGI IMG/M metagenome (GOLD analysis project Ga0131853, IMG submission 92764) | Labiotermes labralis P1 segment gut microbial communities from Petit-Saut dam, French Guiana - Lab288 P1 (version 2) (version 2) | ecosystem: Host-associated > Arthropoda: Insects >...
ATTTTCTAATGCAAGATATGTCAAAGTTTTTGAAGCTGAAAAGTATTAGGTGAAGAAATTATTTTCGAATGGGAATTTTGTGTGAAAGGTTTTTAAAATGTGGCGCCAATTTACTGTCATCACGCATCAGTGCTATCTATTGATATAATAACTTTCCATGGCATATGTATATTAGCGGTTCTTATCGGTGATAGTTTATATTGTGACAGAATTTTGTTTCGTGGGTTTTATGTTGGCGGTTGGTCTGCCTGAGTAGATGGTGTTATTACTTTAGGGCGAGTTTCCCCAAAAGACAATACCGTATGTTATAATTGAATGTACATAAGCAAAGTAGACTGTTCTTAAGTTTTCAAAAGTCTAATTACATAACATGCTGAGTTTAGTTTAGAACTTAACTGTTCAATATGTAAGTTCCAGGATAGTGTGTTATCCAAGGTAAGTCCCAGAAATCTTGTACTTAACATATTCGTAATAGGGTTACCTTTATAACTGAGTTGTATCTCTATGAGAAGCTTTGATTTTGTAAAGAAATGCATATAGTATGTTTTATTGAAGTTTAATACTAGTAAATTTGTTTGGAACCAATTGCTTGTTTTCTCAATTACTGTATTAATTTCCTCCTTAAAAGCTGAAATTTTAGAATGGGTAATAATTATACTAGTGTCATCTGCAAATATAGTAGGTTTAGATATATGCGTATCATTATGCCTGGCAAATCATTAATATAGAGAAGAAAGAACAAGGGGCTGACCATATAAGGTTCAACAAAAAACAAACTACTACTATATATTTTCTTGTGAGAAATTATCAAACTACATTCTCTGAACTGTACACTTTTTCTTAATTATTTATTTAGATTATATTGACCTCAACATGTTTGGAACAAATAATTTTTCATCATTAGGAGGTCTGCGTGTACATTGTGCATTTGGAAAATGTACATAGGCCTACTGCAATTGAGTACATTTTTCCACTGTTGTTACTGTGACATAAACCATAACCCACAGGTTAATTACTGCTATCACAAGAACCTCCAACCTGTCCCTATCATGAACCAGATCAATTTGTCAATACCCCCCACCCAATTTGATGAAAATCCATTTTTAATATCATCCCACCATCGATGCATGAGTCTTCCCACCAAGATACTGCATTCACCTCTCCTCTTCCCCATATGTTCTGCATGCCTCGCGTATCTCGTTCTTGATTTGATGACCCAAATATTTTGTGAGTACAGATCATAAAATGTCTCATTTTGTCATCTTCCCCATTCCCACATTACCAAGTCCATCCTACGCCCAAATATCTTACTTAGCACCCCATTGCCACATACCCTCGGCCTATGTTCCTACCTCACTGTGGGAGACCAAGTTTCACACCCATGCAAAGGAAAAGGCAAAATTATAATTCTGTATATCTTGAGCTTTATATTTTTGGACACCAACCTGTAAGACGAGATTCTTCACTGAATAATAGGAAGCATTCCTTGACTTCAGTTTGCACCTAATTTTCTTCATGAAAAGAATTTTGATTCTTTAGAGATGTTCCCAAATATTTGAAGTTTTCCACCCTTTCAGTGGACCCATTTATGTATAGGTGTTGTGATTTTGTACCGCATGCTGGTCTCAAGACTTGACTATGTACTTAGTTTTCTTATAATTTAGTTCTAAATCATTCTCATTACTAAAGAGAACTGAAGCTTCTGTGTTTTCCTTTATAGAATGTATGCTTGCACCCAATTCACTAAGATCCTTGTAAAATAGAAGGTGATGTGTAGCAATTAATTTTAAGCCCTCATGGTCTGCCTAAACCCTCCTAATGGCACATTCTAAAGCAAAGGTGAAAAGCAATGGCAATAACACATCTTGTTTGAAACGATTCTTACAGGAAACATATATACATATTTTTGTGTGCCTAGACTCTGCTATAGGTTTCATTTAGACATTTTTATTAGCCTTACCATTTAATGAGGATACCAAACTCAATTAGAATATTGTACAAAAACTATCCCCCTAAGTGAGTCATAGGCTTCCATCAATTCTATGCACTGCTTCATTGTATCCCCCCCACCCATCAACTATTTGACAAATCCAAAATATATGATCAGTAATTGACCCATTTCGTCAAAATCCACACTGAGGATCCCCAATAATTTCCTTTTGCACAGGCAGCAGTAAAAATACACTTTTACATATTTACAGCTTGCCTGAACAAACCCTTGGCAAAATAATGTCTAACCCTGATACAGCACCACCCACAAATTCTGCCTTATGCTTTGCCAGCAGTTCTGTTTGCTGTGTTTCCAAGTTTAATGTACCATTTTGCATTGCTTAAATCATTCCAAAGGATCCGTTTAAATCCAAGTCATGCAGCGATATTGTGCAACATTCTGGTTTTTTGTCATCCATCACGAAATATTGTCACCCCTTTTTGGCTGTCTGCCACTGATTATTAAATATATTTGCAGTTACCCTCCACATCTTAAGGCTGTACTCTCCATCTGCAGCCTAATGAAGTGCTGTGTCATGGTGCTGTGATAATTTTTTATGGTTTTCAGAAGCTTAATTGAAATTCAGTAGGAATCGTGGAAACGGTGTTGGGATTTCTAATGTTACATGTGGGATGCAGCTTAATTTGTAATGTGACTCAACATCAACTGGGGGAACCTTCAGCCCATGACTGTGACATGTTCTTTTGAACTGCCGGCATTTTCTATTGTGTCTTGAAATTGACGGCTGCAGGTTTGTCCCAGAGTTAGGTATTACCAACCCTGTTACATGGGGCACATCTGTGGACTGCAATGTTATGATCATCTTGGCAGAATATGTGCTGTGCTGACAGTTCAAGAAAAGGCAGTGGACAGTTACCCAGTGGAGCAGGGTTCTTGAAAAGCTGACATTCACCCATCTAGTCAAGAAATTCCCAGTTTTAATGGAAAATGAACACATGAATTGAAAATTGCCTGCCACTGAGGGCAATTGAAACATTACCTTTTTCTTTAATATTTTATAAGCCATGTGTCCCACAAGTGCAAATATTACTGTTGTAGAAACAGCAAATTTTCATTTTATTTGGTGATAAAATTATTTTGGTTAGGTAACATTTTTTGTTTTTTGCACCCGAGTCTTGCTGTGCCAGTTGCTGACGAATTTTGTTCCTTGTATACATAGGTGGCTTGCATGGAGGATAGTGAGAGAGCAGCACAAACTGTAGTCGAAACTTGAAGAAAAAGTACACTTGAGAGTCACAGACCTAGATGTAGAAAGGAGGGTGTCATTGTAATGAATTCACAGAACTAGGATAATTGTATAAGAATGTGGACAGCTTTCAACTGGCATGTGATAGTATTGGGGTTGCTTTTGTGAAAGAGGTAAGAAATCTTTGGTTTTTATACTAGGAAATTTACTGGCAGACTGAGTAATTAGTAGCATTTACTCCATGGATTCTGTACAAATGAAGATAAAAGACAAGATTCCCTTTTGTAATAAGGCATTTGAATTTAAAGATAACCCCGAAATTTTCTAATGTAAGATATATCAAAGTTTTTGAACCTGAAAAGTATTAGATGAAGAAATTAATTTGGAATGGGATTTGATAGTGAAATGGTTTTAAAATGTGGCGCCAATTTACTGTCATCTCCCATCAGCGCTATCTATCGATATAATATCTTTCCTTGGCATATGTATTGTAGCGGTTCTTATCCGCGATAAAACATACTGTGACAGGCGTTTTGTTTTGTGTGTTTTATGTCGGTTATTCAGCATGAGTAGATGGTGTGTGGTCAGAACCTCTTGTGATACGAAACTTGTAGGTTATAGTTTCGGTTACACCGCTTTTCTTTTCCCAACAACGTAACGAAGAAGGTGGCGTCGGGTTCCATCGGAAATTCCGCAGCTGAAGTCATTTGACTTTATACAGCTTACGACAGGTAAAACGTCCTTAAGTTAAAGCGTCGAAATTGATTCAGAAGCGTGGAAATTGATAAGAATGACTTTGGCAATAGTGTGTATGGACTGATCAATTTCCGGCTTATTTTAATTAGAAATTATATTTTTTCTAGTTTTGATAGATTTGCATTTTTTTTCGGAAATAGCACAGCCATTTTCTCCATTCAAAAGGAGCAGTGGGAAGGTAGCACAGCCATTTTCCCTTATTCAGAGGCCATGTAGTGACCATGCGTGGTAATTTGGTAAATCTTATATTGTCATCTTTTTACACGTTCAGCCAAATATAAGTTAACTTACATTGATTAAACCCAGGCAGTACCTGTGATTGAATTCTTATCGTGCAGACGTTCATAGCGACCAAACCAACATGATAGAGGTGGCGACGTTTTTCTTTGTAGGTGTACAAAAGCTGGCATGATGTAAGTGCATTTATTTACGTGATGAGTATGTGAAGTAATTTAATGTAGATAGCAGCGTGTTGCATTAAACCTAAATGTTTTTATATTCTTTCAACGCGTTATATACCGGAACTCTTCATTCTGTCTGGACGAGCTAAGTTGAAAATTGTTGAAGCACAATAGCCTAATCCACTTAATGAATTGACAGAAATAATATTTCTGTAGGCACATTTAAACACCAAGGTTCCATGATACTTGAAGTTAGTAACAGTACATAAGGGAAGAAATTTCGTTTCGAATTTAAGTACTTATCTTTTAGATTGGTTGGTGTAGTGACTAGGTTATGAGGTAAACAAATCTGGGTTTAAGACGAGGAAGAGAAGCAGATATTAAGCTTCTCGAAGACATCGAGACCAGATATGGGGCTCAACAAGCCCCCTATTCAGTGGGTAATGGGGCCCCTTTGCAGGTGAACGCAGCTGGGACATGATGTTAACCGCTCGCCTCCATTTAGGCTCTTGGTTAAGAGTGGAACTTTACCTTTGGTTCCTCTGTATGCCTTCACGATATTGACAAGGATTTCACCTGACTCCTCCCAGCTGCATGTACTGTGTCTGGTGGTAGTATTTAATTTGACTCTCATTAGGCTTTCATCTCTGTTTTATTGGTAGTTTACGGATGTTGTATTGGACATACGAACTTTACAAAATATCTCTCTCTCTCTCTCTCTCTCTCTCTCTTTTTTTTTTGAGAGAGAGAGAGAAAATTATTTCCAGCAGATGTAGCTGTGTCATAATGCAGGTCAGAGATCTCATTTTATTGTTTGAATATTTTGTGAACCCTCATGAGCCATACTTCTGTACAAAAAAAAAAAATTGGGAGATATATTGACAATTTTTGACATTAGCATTAAATGTTCATTTTTGGGATAATAAATTTTTGTGATGTTGCACATTGAAACCTCTGTGTGATACAAACAGTGGTTGTTGCTTTGAGGACTGGTGTAGTGACTGTTTATAGGCATCAAATGTAGCATTATTGATCTGGCTGTTTGTATTAGACCCACTTATTTCCCTTACTAGCACAAGTTGTTAGAATTTTGACTCCTAGAACTAGACCTTTAACTGTTAGGAAATGAAGGTGTGCAGAGGATTCAGCTGCAAGGTGTGCAGAGTTTAGTAACTATATTGTTACAAATGTACCGGACTTTGAATGTAATATTGTTTGTAGTTGAGTGATGTTAAATAAACATAAAATTAGTGACAGGTGATTGTGGTCAACCTGTTACAAAGTTGGCATATGTTAAGTGTGCTAATTGTCAGACATATGTTGGACATAATACAGTGATGTCATACTGTGTTGTGGCAAGGTTATTACATGTCTACACATTTAGTGTTTTAAAATGTTCTGTACAAACTGAAATTGCAAAAGGCAGTGCTCTACATGTATGGATACACAGAGGGAGAGTTATATAACCGAAGCCTAACATTTGAGCTAATTCTGTTCACTGATTATATTCGCTGATTCACCTGCTTATTATTTGCCTATTTTAACCAACAAAATGCTCTAAATAAATACAGTAGAATAGATCATAAAACACACCATGTTAGGTACAATTTCCTGTGTGTTTTGATTTGAAGGTGCCATCCACAGGGAGTTTATTAGAAACAAAGGATTGTATTTTCTGTTATACATTCTCAATTGTTTACACTCTCTGGATTTTGTATATAAAACATCTATGACAATCCATCTATTTATCTTTTGCAAGAAGAAACAGATAGCCAGTGAACGATGAGTAGAGTGTGTCTTTCAAAACCAAGGTAAATGGCTATATGTAGAAACATCCATTAATATGAAATTGGGTAACATGAGTGACATCCTATATGATGAGTGTAACAAAAAATTAGATAACCCACATAATCTAAACACCAAACACAAAAAACAGATATACAAACAAATAAGTTGTACACATGCATGAAAGATGTGAGAAAAATGTATAAACTAAGTTACTTGAATTAGGATTTAATTATGTATAATCCAATAAAACAATATATACAGGACTTGATCATTGATACAGTGACTGCTGTCACATATCTTGACTTTACGATACATATCCCTTTGTTACATAAAATATCACAAATTAAAAATCAGACACAACAAACATTTTACAAAAAAGACTATTAAATATAATGAAACAAATTCATAGAAAGCTAATGAAAAATAATAACAACAACAAAAGCAGATATCATTACACTGTATACCGTGACAGGAGATACATAAATTGCTTCAGCTTGATGAGATTATGTTTCAACATATATTTTCAGAGATGTTTGTATACGCAATCCAGAAGATATAAACAACTGGGAGCATATAACAGAAGAGTGCTGTTACAGTATGGTGTTGGTGGTGGTGGTGTTACAGCAGTATGGGCTGTTCTTGTGAACATTTGTAATTCAGAATTTTAACATAATAGGACTTTTAATTCTTATGAAGAAAGTGAGAGTGGCTACTACCTGAAATACACGTTGCGCACGCACCGTCTTAGTTTTTAATAAACTCTTTGAAGATGACATGTTGGTGCTGAAACAGTATTTGGTATGTAATATGAAATGTGGTTTGTGATTAGTTTTATTGCTTTTTGATTGGTCCATTTTGTTGATTAAAATATGGATTGGAAGAAAATGCATGGAATGAATAACATAAAAAAGGGCTTGTAAGACTGGGGAGTGCTTTTTGCCATTTATAAGCTGGTTGTTTGAGGACAGAATGATGGGAATAATGTTTGTACTGAAGACAGTGGAACTGGGAGGAGAAGGATACATAATGTGGAGTTTAATAATTTGTACTGCTTGTCAGGTAGTAGGGAATCAAAGAACAGTGACAAAATGGGTGAGGAATGTGGCATGCATGGGAATGAAGGTAATCTTGAATAGATTATTGATTGGAAAATGGGGAGGAAGAGCCCATTCAGAAGGTGTATGTAAATATAGGTGGATCATATTGCAGTGGGTTTAATGGAACTGTATGAGCATGGATTTTGACTATTCATGCTTCGAGAGAGTGTTGAGTGACATTCTCATGAACTTTATAATTAACCGTACTTGCCACAAAATTGTGGGGAATATCTTGATAAGCTGAGCCACAATTGGCATCTCAGGAAATACTGTATACTAGATGTGTAGAGTTTTATGGTCAGTAGTGTACTGTTTTTAAGTGATGTGCATTTTTTTTTAGCTTCACATATTTAAATTATTGCCTGAAATTGTGCAGTGTTGCCAATCACAATCAGAAGTAATCTGATGGTTAGCAAGGGATGCTGTTTCTAGTGTCACTTCAGTACACACATTAGGTCGTTCCTTATGTCAGTGACTTCTGTTTTGCTTTCTGTTTTTTTACAGTAAATTGTCAAAGCAAATGCCTTTTTTTATTTATATTGCTGCTGTGCTGTTGTTTTATTATTGTAAATAGTACTTAATGATACTTCTTCTTATGATTCTTCTAAACATTTGAATGTGTCATGGTAGCTTCATCATTCTAATGATTACTCATTTAAGTAGTTTATGTTTTTCCTCCATACTTTAGAGTTTGCAGATTTTACTTCCATTATTATAGACGTTGGGGAACTGATTTTCTCTGGTGAAACAGTTGAAGTGACAGTATGTGAAAATTCACAGTTAATTTTCCCCTTGTCTTGTTAGAAATAAAAATAGAACTTTCCATAAAGTGTGATATGTTGAAAGGACACTTACAGTAAATATGATATGTTTTGGGACAAGTTCAAATATTACCTGTCTTATGCAACCTGTCAGAGTTTTTGAATCCGTATCACAAAAATTCATGTAGACCTCATTTGTAAGAACACAATCATGAGTGATGAACACATTGTTAGTTCACAAAGCAGTATGCAGTACCTTCCAACAAAGCTGCCAATAATTATATTATGGACAGTTGAAGAACAATTGCCTCCTGTAAGAATACTCATGGTGGGTGCTGTGTGGCTGTGTGCAGACAGAAGAATTGTATTGTTTATTCTGGGGATTTTTATGGCTCAAATTATAAAAGATTTTTTTGGGATCTTCTGCTAACTTTCATTTTCTGTGATGTCAGATTTTGAGGCTGATTTCTTATATCTATTGTTGAATGTACTTTGTAGTTTTAGTTGCATTTCACATGATCATTTCTTGCATTCTGGTAATGATTGGTTATGTAAGAGAAGTAAGACATATGTACCAGTTTGGTGTGCCTACTTGAGAGGATTTTGAAATTTATTATTGTGTAAAAACTGTAGCAGATATGCATTGGGTTTCTTTGGCCCCTGATAGGAAAGTGTGGAAAGCTCCTCTGAACATGGTAATGTCTCTTCATGTTGTGTAAGTGGCAGGTAAGCATGTGGCTAATGGAGCAACAATTACTGTAAAGAAAGATTTCTGTGACTTTGAAAGTTGCAGTGAAGTAAATCTATAAGATGGATTTATCATTTTGATGGTGAGTAAAATGGTTCAAATAGATCCCTTATTCATGAAATGAGAGGGCTTAGCTGTGATTAGTGTGGCGGTTTTACAGAACCACATGGATTTAATGAAAGGCAAACTTGGTTCCTCCAACAAGACTTGTGTAACATCTACTCTTGATGGAAACTCTGTGGCCAGTATAAAAGCTGAAATGGTCTCCCATGTAACAGAGGAAGAGGAACAAGAACAAACGAAAATTCCAGCAATAAAGATGGAACCAAATGAAAGTTGTGTACCTGTGGTGAGTGTTACACAAATTTCTTATAGGATATATCGAGAATTGCCAGCCCATATATCATAGTGTCCTTGTAAAACAAAAAATTTTTTTGACTCTAGAGAGTGCATTTTGAGCAGTTTTTAAGAAAAAATCTTTATCTTGTTATACACTGTATGTGAAGTACCCTTGAAATGGTATGTTTCATCCACCAATAAGTCCAGAATTCCTTTCATTTTTATGTGTTTGAAATGTAAAAATGAAGGAGTAACATGTTTTGAAGAACTGTGTGAAAGAAGATATCAGGAGAATATCTGACATGTGGAGGGAGTTAATGACAGAAAGATACAGAAAATTATATAAGGAGGTTCGTTATTGGAACACTTCATGATGTTAATGTAATTGGATCAATGATGATGAAATAAATGGATCATATATTGTGCATGTCACTAGTAAGAAATGAATAGGAAGGTTCCTTTATAAGGCCAGAAAGGATGTAACCTCTTGAGAGGTATGTATATAACCATTACAATGACTGTACTTGGATTAAGTTGTGTGAGGTGTTAAAGTTATACATTTGATAGATAGGATAGATTTAAGATTAGTAGTTTTAGTTTTGGGTGGAATGGTGATTGTAACAGATTTGAATAGCAGCTAAGAGGGATAGAGAGAGTGACAGAGAGATACAGAGAGAAGTCCATTAGGATGTGAAGAAATTATGCTAGTAGTGATACAGGATCTGCCTTACACAGCTGAGCCAATATAAACGAAGTATTTAAAATTTTTACTGCTGATGCGTTTAGGGAGTAGTGGAATTTAGCAATTAGCCAGTTGAGAGAGTAAGAATATTTAAGGCGGGATGGATTTGAAAATCTTCGAGTTTGAAATCTTAACCAAAGAAAGTAGTCTGCCTTATACCCAGGATGTGATAAGTCGTGTTTAAATTACACTGAAGATAATGGTGCATAGATTTTCAATGGCACCTCCATACACACCAACATCTGTAAACTTAATAGTCTGGTGATATGATACAAATAATATTATTTTATGGTGTACAGTTATTTATGAAAGTACTGTTTTGCTACTTAGAACAATATGATTGCCTGAGATTAGGACATGCATACTGACTGGGTTGGGTTATATGTACATGGGTAGGCGGTCGATGTGCAATGAAATTGTCCCAATATGTGCCATGGAGGCAGACTGGTTGAGTGGAAGTATAGCTCCACTGGTACCTAAACTTGGCTGTAGATGGATGTGGGTGGTCAGACTGTGTGCCCTGTCCACTTTACAGCCAAAGAAATAGGTCTACTGTTCATAGAGTTTGAGGGTGGGTGGGCATAGGAGCTGGCCTGAATATTTTGAGGAAAAGATTGTTCTCTTGCTCCATCCAAGATTTAAACCCCAGATCTTCGAGCATATATCCTAGTTATTATACTGACCATGCTACCCCTAAGTGATTTTAAGGTAATACAAAATCCATATTAATAAACTGAGTGGGGAGTTTGGGATTTGATGCGTTTGATTCATGACATATATTCCTGGAAGGCTTCCCTAAACATGGTGATTTCCTTGAAGTATGTAAAAGGGAATTTCTTGTGGTGAATCATGTCTAACAGCTTTTCATTGTGCTAATGAAGTGACTGGTTTTAAAGGTTATGATGTCACTGATGTGGCAAAGAAAGAGTTTCAAGAGGCAATGGCTTATCAAGTAATGACGAATGCAACTTAAGTTTATGTCTTTTTGTGGATTGTTGTTCAGATTTAACAAATATTGTGAATTAATGGCTTCTCTGGTAATCAGTATTAATGAAACAGTTGGACTGTGGAGAATGGATTTTGAGCAGTCCTTATAGTAAGATCTACAGCAGTTAGTATTTTATGTCACATTGCTTCTGAAGTACCGCTGTCACTTTGTTGCTAGTCTGTTTTAAGGTATGTTTAATCCTGACAAAATGTGAGAAGATCGATGATGTTAGAAGAAAAGTAGGATAGATACTTGCCATACTTGCTATCTTTCTGTTCAGAATGTTACATTTACTCATCTGTAAAACTGACAATGTTCCTGTCATTTTGTGTGGGTGTGAATTTCGGTGTCTTGAGTCTTAGGAAGAAGAGAGATTGAGGGTTTGTGAGAGCAGGGTGGTGAGGAGAATATTTGATGTGAGAGGGAGGAAGGAATAGAGGGATGCAGAAGAATCTGTATTGAGCTTCATGTCTGTTACTCTTCACCAGATATTATGAATATAATCATTGCAACTAGATAATACATATGTGCCATGTAGCATGCGTACGTTAAAGAGAAGGGAAATACAAAGTGTGCTTAGAAAACCTGAACAGGAAGAACCACTTGTGAGGACAATTTAAAATTCGGTGTTTGAAAGAAATAGGGTGTGAGGATTGGATTGTTTTTGTTAGGCTTATGATAAGAGCAAGTGGAGTGTTCTTCTGTACATCATTCATCTCCAGCAAAGTAAACAGACAGCTTTGTTGGAATATTGATTCGGTGAATAATGTGTTCCCATTTTTATATGCATTGTTTTATAATTGTCGTCACCCCTTAGGTATTCTAAAATTCGAGGAATCTCTTGACTATTGGAGCACCTATATCTGGTGAGAAAGAAATGTTTTCCATGGAGGTTGTTTGTTCATTGTGTTTTTAAATTGATTATTCAGAAAACACAAACAAACAACTGTTATCAGTTTTAATCAGTGTGAATTGCTTACAATAAATGTATCCTATTTATGTGATGAGAGAAGGCAAATGTTGTGTGGTGGTGTTACAGAACTGTGTGGGTTTTGTGGAAGGTGAAACCGGTTCCTGTAATGAGACAGATGTGGAGTGTGATGTTGATGGAACTGAAGAATTCAGTATCGAAACTGAAGAGTCCCTGCACATAAAGGAAGAAGTCACTATTAAAGTTGAAGATGCCATAGATATAAAAGTTGAAACTCCAGAGTTTATAACATTTCCAGCAATCAAGACTGAACAAGAGGTAGTAACCAATTTGAACAAATTTTTTTTTTTACTCTTATGTTCATGCATTTAATATCCTGCACTTTGAAAAAAGTTCAGTGTCCTGCTAACAGATCTAGTTTTAAGTGACCTGGTTACTAAGATATTTATCTGAGTGCTGAAAGTTTGTGAATGGATTGATATCTGAGTTTTACCACACCACTGTTTTCCATACTAAAGTCCTCCTGAAGAAGCTGTGAGACAGTATTTGGGAATTTTCTGCTTATGAGGTTAGCACATACCCCAGTGTATAACAGCGATGACCATTGAGTCCGTATATGAGATTGTCTTCAACCAGGCTTCACAGCTATGGGGTAAATTGCCTCTCTGTGGTCAGCACTTGGCTACAGATTCCTCCAGTGTTTCTTCTGTGAATGTTGCTGTAATTTGTCTGCCACGCAGCATGGAACCGAACCATCGGTACAGTGTTTCTCCAAGCCCATGCCATTTGCTGACATGTGTTATGCCATGTGAGATGCTATCAGAAGCTTCCTCAATATCTAGGAAAGCTCAAGTGTAACTTCCTTTTTTCCACTTCTTCCTGTATATGTGTAAACACCTGGTGCTTTGCTGTATATATGGGCTTCGTTAGTTTGTAGGCACATGTAGGGAACATTCCCCAATATTTCAACCCTGACGTTCCTGGTGTAGAATTTTTCATCATTTTTTCCATGAAGGACAGTAGACTAATGGTACAATATCCCTTTGCCTGAGTGTAGTTGACTTTTCCAGTTGCAGGTATAATCGTCATCTTGACCTGCCCCTGGCTCTGGGTTTATATATCTCGTTACTAGGCAGCTTTAATATGCACATACTTTTGATGTCATACAACAGATTTTGGCACACTTAGAATGTCCTGTTTAATTTTTTTCTATAATAAGAGTTTGGGATTTCAATTTGTACAGCCTCCAAAACACATGTGGACTCTGCATTTCAAGTGTCTGCAGCGATGAAAGCCACTTGCAGCTGTGAGTGAAGTTACAGACATACTGAAGGTATTTTCAAATCATGTGTGCTACAACACCCATTCAGTGCCTAAATTTCAGGATATTAACTCCCTTTATATAACTCTTCTGACACCTAGGTTTTTGAAATGGACTGAAGGCTTTTGGAAAATTTATGGACCCCAGCCATAGTGTGTACGTGTAATTCATCCGTTCACAAGAATCTGTGAAATCAACATGGAGCCTTTTATGGCGTGTGTTTATTAATTGCTGTGCTCAGAATATTCAGAGCATTTGCCTTTCATTAATTGTTGAATGAATTTTCCAGAATGCATTTCATATAGCACTTAACAATAAGTTTGACATAAATGTAAAAGCTGTTTTTTAAGAGATTGTACAAAAAATTGTCTTCTAATACACTGTTGTACTTAACACATTCCTTGAAATGTAATTAATTTTTTATTTAATAATTGTTCTTTCTCTGAGAATATATCCTAATGTTTAAACTTTGTGTTTTTACCAGGGCACTGACAATGAACAACTTAACGTTCGCAATGATGAAAGCAGCTATTCGTGTGATATACGTAGGAGTACACATACATATTCATGTGAATTGTGTAATAAGGCATTCAGACAAAAGGTAAATCTGTTAACACATCAGCGCATACATACGGGTGAGCGCCCTTATGCTTGTGATGTGTGTAATAAGACATTTAGGCAACAGGACAGTCTGACAAAACATCAACGCACACATAATGGTGAGCGCCCTTATACATGTGATGTGTGTAAAAAGGCCTTCAGTCAACAGGGTAACCTGATACAACATCAACGCATACATACTGGTGAGCGCCCTTATATTTGTGATGTGTGTAGTAAGGCATTCAGTCAAAAGTGCAGTCTGACAAATCATCAACACATACATACTGGTGAGCGCCCTTATACGTGTGATGTGTGCAATACGGCATTCAGTCGTAAGAGTGGTCTGATAACACATCAACGCATACATACTGGTGAGCGCCCTTATATGTGTGATGTGTGTAGTTGGGCATTCAGTCAACGGAAACACCTTGTAACACATCAACGCATACATAGTGGTTAGAAGTCTTATACCTGAGAAGTGTGTAATAAGGCATTCAGGCTGAATGCTCTTCTGGCAACATGTTTTCAATGTGCAGTGTTGAGTGTGTATATAACTGATTAGTATTGTTAGGCAGTCAGTGAACAAGGTTGTCTGATAAAATGTCAACTCATTCATTGTTGTGATTATGCATGATCCTGAAATGTGTGCAGTTGTGAAGGTGGGAATATGTGTGTGTGTATGCGTGCACGCATGCAAATTATTAGGAAGAAAATACATCAAGGGATATAGGAGAAATAGGTCAAGACATCTTTGAGACGTAGTGGGTGGAGAAGATTACATATAAAGACTTAGTAATATTTATTTACCTTCACTCTTTTGGGCTAAAAGATGTTAAGATGTATTATCTAATGATAGTATTATTAAACTCAAATAAAAGAGGCAATGTTGCCATTGAATTGGACATAATGAGCTCTGGTCAGTACTGACCATGTGAAGTTAACAGTTGAAAACAAACACAAAACTTTATTAGCTGCCAGTAAATATATTAGTATATAACAATTAGTAAATATTCATGTGATGTGGTGACTGTGCAGGTTAAAATTACACCATACAAATGGCCATTCAATCCTTTGGCAGTGGGGCAAAGACAAAATGTTAGGGGATGACATGGACAATTGAAAGGGCAAGGTTGAAGAAATTTAATAGCAGATTAATTTCAGGAAATACCTGCTACCATTCAGTGCAGAATCATTGTCCTTGAAATTACTGTGTCAAGATATACAGAAGTGTTTCTGTGCCTGCTCAGCCACAATGGGACGTACACACTGTCCACCACAAGTACATTTATATCAAATTGTGAACTGAGGGAGAAAACCAACAAGATGCAACAGTTACATGTTTATTTTCAACAATTTCTCAACATGTTTCGGGCATCATTATGCCCATCTTCAGGAGAACAAGACGTGTGTTACTGCATGTGGTGTGCTGCACTGTAACAAGCGGGGAAAGTTAGATATTCGCTTTAAAGTCTTTTTTGTGTGATATTGTGTAGTAAACCTAGATGGGAACTTGTGTGTGTGTGTGTGTGTGTGTGTGTGTGTGTGTATGCAAATGTCGTGTGCAAATGGGTGTGTCGTGGTGTTGGACTGTTACCAACCACATCCAGCAAACCAGGTATGTAGCAAACTTCACATTAAATCTCCACCCCCTATACCAACCTGCCCATCACTGGCATACTTCCCCCAGCGCACCTAATAACACCTGCACCACACACCCCTCCCATCAAACAGGCACAACGCATGCATCAGTACACCCGCTCCCGATACACCAGACCTGGAAAACGCATGATACAAATAACAGACCAACACCACGACACACCCATTTGTACATGACATTCGCATATACACATGAGATCCCATCTAGGTTTACCACACAATACCACACAAAAAAGACATTAAAGCTAATATCTAACTTTCCCCCACTTGTTACAGCCCAGCACACCACATGCAGTAACATACGTCTTGTTCGCCTGAAGATGGGCATAATGATGCCCGAAACATGTTGAGAAATTGTTGAAAATAAACATCTAACTGTTGCATCTTGTTGTTTTTCTCTCTCACTTCACAATTTGCTCACGATGCACGGTCACAGAAACCTAAAACATTCATATCAGTTTATTGCATTCTACATGTTTTGGCTTTTGTGGAAGACCATTGTAAAGGAATTAAAAAATACATAATGATATTTTCAATGCAGCGCTGTAGAGGGATTATTTGCTTTTCACAACAGCCAAAACATGCAGCAAGCAAAAAACTGATATAAGTGTTGTTGTGACTGATCATCATATATCACCATGGGATGTCATTCCTAAAGATACTGTGCCTGTTGTATATCGGTGGGAAACATGGCTGATCATATTTAGGGAAGAACATAGCCTGAGGGTGTTTGAGAATAGGGTTTTGAGGATGATATCTGGGGCTAAGAGGGAGTTTTGGGAAACTGAAGAGAACTGCATATTGAGTAGCTTCCTCACCCAATATTACTGGGGTGATCAAATGAAGATGAGGTGGATGGGGCATGTGAAATATTTGACAGTAAAAGGCACTGCTTGTAGGATTCAGCATCTTTAGTGGACAGGTTTTGTCATTTTATGTGCAGATAGTAACATCAGATCAGATAGAAAAAAGTAAATAACCCACACTTGTTCTGCACTTTTCAACACTTATGAATGACCACATTAAAAGACACCTGTGACATGTAACAACTGATGTTGGTGAGTTCACAGTGTTGTCACAGTCACAATGTAGTGGTTCTTTTGCTG
>Ga0131853_10011158_pt1 | contig 16428 bp, 21 predicted proteins | sample TergutLab28metaG_FD_92764 | JGI IMG/M metagenome (GOLD analysis project Ga0131853, IMG submission 92764) | Labiotermes labralis P1 segment gut microbial communities from Petit-Saut dam, French Guiana - Lab288 P1 (version 2) (version 2) | ecosystem: Host-associated > Arthropoda: Insects >...
TTCCGCTTTTTCTTATGTTTTTAACATGCTCTTCGGTATATTTCGCATTTAATATTTCTATCGCTTTTTCAAATGTTTCTCTTTTCATGCCGCTTATTCGGCGAAATTTTGCATTCGGGTAGGGTTTCATATTTTCGTATTTCATTCTTTTATTATATCAGATTTTTTGTTTTCTCAAGAGGTCTATTCTTGGTATCGCTGTAACAGCGTGCCGCAAATGTAATATCGGTTTCCAAATCGGGTACTACAGCAAAAGTAAACTCAAAATCTTCTATTATATTGCCGTTGGTTTTACCCAAGCCTTGTCTGGAGATAGCTTTTTGTGCCGTCTGGGTCGGTTCATACAGATACCGAGCATCACCGCTTACAGTTTTAGCGAAGCCTTCGCAACTATAGGTTGTCATGGTTAACTTGCACTGCCGGTTTTCAGATGCGCTCTGCATAGCGGCACGGTAGCATACATGCTCCATGCCCGCTATTTCCATAATCTCCGTTTCCTCGTGCGGAATATAGCCAACGTCCAAAAGTTTAGACAGCGGCATATATAATCCATCAAAACACAGCATTTCTTTAACCTTCTTTACATCGGGGTCAGTATCATTGCCATCTGAACAATCCACGGTGATGAAGTCATAAAGGGTGTTGTATTCTGCGTCTGCACCATCCGAACACCCATCAACCACACGTCTGCCATAGTGCATAGCCAATATTGACTCAGCGTTAGATATGCAGTCTACAACAGACGGTGCAAGTATTTTGGTTTCAGGATTGTATCTTTCCTTAATGGTGCGTAAATTGCAGCAATCATTGTTAATAACAAGGTGGTTGGAAACAATGTCTACAACATTAATTTCTTTACCGACTACCATTATTTTGTTGAATATGGATACCTTAAATGTGCGATACATATTCATTTTCTTCTTTGCTGTTCTGTTCGCCATATGGATATCCTCCGCAAGCAGCCTGCCCCTAAACGGAGGTCAGGGCTTATGCTTAGACATTGCTTTGGGCCGGCTGCTTTAAATTCGCAGCTACCACCTGAACCTCCTGGGGACGCAGTTACGCCCAGGAAATAAATATGCTGTTTTCTTCCTGTATCTCGGCAAACAATCCTGCCGTAACAAGTTTATCTGTTACATGTTCCCACAGTGAGATATCAGGCATTTCACCAAAGTCACAGACTATGGCACTGCTTCCGTTTGCTTCTGCATGTGCTTTGCCGTCTTGACCGATATTAAGACAAACTTCACCCTTAGCGTTAAGATCGTCGATTAGTGCAGTCAGCCTGTCTATCAAAACGATATTGTACCAACTGGCAATGGTTTCTTCGTTATGGGGTTTTGAGCCTGTTTTTGGAACAGCAGCCGATACGAATGTTTCATATGATACTGAAGCAGGTGCACTCACCGGACTTTCAAAACTTACCGGGGCTGAATCTTCAATAGCAATATCCGGCATTACCAGTTCGACTACATCAAGCACATGCAAAGCCATGTAACCCTTTACACTCAAACAGACATCAATAAATATCTCTTTGCCGAATGGATGAACAACCTCAATACGAGCAATGCCTCCGTTTAAAGCAAAGCTGGCAGGACAGCATACCCATCTCCATTTTGAATCGGGATAAGCAGCATAGAGCCGCTCGCCTATGCCCGCTGAAATGCCTTGCAGAGCCAACTCTTCTTTAGCAATAGCTTCTTGACTTGCCTTTTTACGACTATTCTTTTGAATGATCACAAAAATACGAAGCACCGAAGTCATAATAACAGCGGCAATAAAAACTATGCCTGCAATTATGATCCACATATAAACCCTCCTCAAATCTTTAGTTATGTGATGCCAACATAAAAACAGGGAGGCTACGAAGATTTTTCTTCGCTGTCTCCCCAATTCATGCCACACATTTCTAGTACTGTTCCTTAAAACGCAGAATTTTCATCGTCAAGATTAGTTGTTCCGTTGTAATCTTCTTCATAATAATATCCACCCGGATATCGGTCTGGTGCTTGCGTATTACCTATATTAGAAGAGGCTGTATTAATGGCACTATTAGCACTATTAGAGCCATTGCTGTTATTACTGTCATGGGCACTTTTTTGACTGCCGTTTGCGCCCGGAATATAACTCCATGCAAGAACGGTGATTTTCAGACTATAGCCGGATGTGCCGTTATCACGGGCAAACTCTGAAACGCCGAATTTACCTGTGATGTTTAGAAGGCTTCCCTTCTTTGCTTTTGCCTTGATAAGACGTTCAGCATCTGTGCCAAAGGCTGTGCAATCATAAAACAAAGTTTTCTGATTGTTGCCAAATCCATCATTGACAGCGAGGCTGAAATTAGCGTAAATGCAGCCGCTTTTTTCGCCTGTTCTAAGCTCAACATCCTTTGTAAGTCTTCCGATTGTGCTAATTGTCGTCATAAAATGACCTCCCTTTGAGATAGGTTAATTTTTGGGTATAAAAAAAGCGGAAACAGCCAAAACCAATTTTGTGGTTTTGAATCCATTCCCGCTATTCGGATTGTGTGGCAGGGCAACAAAACGAAGTTTTGAGGCTAGACCAAACAACAAAAAAATACCGAATAAGCACTTCGACAAGCTTAAATAATAAGCGTGTCAGTAATTCCAAGCAAAGCGGCATAAATCTCGAAAACAACCGCTTGCAACTGTGCAATCCGATATTACATTTATAATCCGAAATATTAATGATCTAATCCTAGCATAAATAGGTATACCTGTCAAGCCAAAATGTCTCACGCAGGGCAACTGCCTTTTTCAATGTGTTTGTCAATAAAAATACCTATTACGATTACGGGGTGCAGTTCAAGTGTATATCATATATACAAAAAAAGAACATTATTTTCTACAAGAATGAGGTATGGATTGTTGCTCACGTACGCCGCTACGCAAAACATCTTGAACATTACTGATACTGCGGAAACTTTGGTATAGTTAAAAAGGCAGCAAGCTCACTTGGTTTTTACACAGGCAAGGATTTTCGTATTTTAACTAAAGAATAATGGAGGTTTTACAATGAGAGAACAAACATATGTAAACATTTTAGGTGAATGGTGTAAGTTAGAAGCGGATGACTATTTTCAAGATTTGCAGTTTGGTGAAAGGCTTACATCAAGAACTTTAAACGGACTTGAAGATGACTTCTTTAAAGTTACGTATAAAGGCAAGAAATATTTTCTACATAAATCACATTTTATGTTTATCCGTGAGTAATAACCTTTGATTACTGATTTTTGATTAAATAAGCCGGGTGGGCTTGCTGCTTTTGTTGTTGATTAAAAGTATCTATAAATAAAAAACCAACAAATGGTTAGGCAAATATTGACAACTTATGTTAATTGTATTAACATTATATGGTAATATTTCAAAGGGAGGGGCTCTTTGGACTTTATAGTAAATAAAATTGTAGACAAAGCTGAGGAAAATTATGATTTTAGCCGGTTTGAACTAGCAAAGTTAAAGTACATGCTAGAGGTAATTATTTTAAACACGGGTGAGTTCATATTATTTCTTGGCGTTTTCGCTTACTTGGGTAAAGTAGCGGAGCTTTTTGTTGCAACGGGAGTTTTGTTGAGTGTGAGAACGTTTGCGGGAGGTTTTCATTTTGTAAAGTTCCGGTATTGTGTTATCGTTTCACTGGCGGCTCTATGGTTAGTTATCATGGTTTTGCCTGTGATTGATCTGACAAACAACGGGCTTTTGGAAGTTCTTCTGGTTATATCTCTGCTCATAAATATTGCGCTGGCTCCTGTGAGCAAGCGCAAATCAGGGCAAACGCCCAAGGTAAGGTACATATTTAAAGGGATTTCAACAGCTATAATGCTGGCTATCTCTTACTTTATTTTAAACTATCAGGACAGTCCATTCGCTTCAATTGCTGTATGGATTCTTTTTTTTCAATCTGTCCAACTTATAATCGGAAAAGGGATGATAACTAATGAAAAAGCTTATTCAAAGTAAAATATTCTACTCTGTTTGTACGTTTTTAGTAGCAGCAGCCCCTATACTTGATATTGGTACCAGATGTGTTGGTTGGGCCGGAGAGCCTAATTTTCCTAATGAGAGTGAGACTAAGTAATTTATTAATTATAGAATTAATTTAAAGCTTGCATATTTTTCACCGTCAATTTTTTTATTATTAAGCTCTATATTGCAGTTGTTGTCACTCATAATTTTATTTATCTTGTAGAGTTCATTGCCCCGGTTATTCCCTTTTGCCTTATTATACTTTTTATCTAAGGTTAATAGATGTATAGTTTCATCACTTCTGTATAAGACCTCTATGGCCGGTCTGCCGTCGTTTTGTTTAGTTATGCTGACAGCCACATCTCCGATACCTTTCACACCATTTCCAATCTTACTTTTATCTAAAGAATCACAAGCATAATCTATCAAAATATTAACTGCTTTTATCAATTGAGAGTCATTTATTCTTGCAGCAACAGAATAATCATAAATATTCAACCAGCAGTTTAAACCGTAACCGCACACTTTAAGCTGGGTCATTTTAACATGCAAATAGACCGCAAATGCTTTTCTGTCAAGGTTTTTAGGCTCCATATCAGGAAATGTATATTGTAAATTTTCCGGCAGTTGCATATCAGAAAGGTATCTTTTTATATGCTCAATAGTTTCGTTGTCGTTACCAATTACAGCCAAGGCGTATGCCGCCTTTAAATGCTTTTCATATGATTGTTGTACATACGGCGCTATTTTACCGTTATCAATCGCCCAGCTTCTAAAATTCTCATAGTTTTTCTTAGCTACATTTCTATCTTTTGTTTCTAAGGCTAAGCACACTATATAGTATCCTGCTAGAATTATCAATGTGTATATTGCTAAGATTGCAAAACTATCTAGGTTTGATGATCTAAAAGATTGCCTATAATAATGTGCAGCTACTATAAGGGCTAAAGAAACTGCAATAATTATGTGTTTAAGTTCTTTTCTTATCTTTAATGCTTCAATTATTTTATAAAGCGGAACAAAAAGATAAATAGGTATCGAAAGAGTTAGACTTATTATCAAAATTCTAATCGCAAATGGAAATGAAAAAGCAGTGTCAAATCCAGTAAAAACCAAAATACCCGCAGATAATATTTGCAAAAAAAGCACCATAGACCACGAAAATAGAATAGTTAGGAAAGATATTAAGATATTTTTATTAAAAATTCCTTTAACTAAAAAAGCAAAGCTTGTTAAATAAAATCCCGTCATTACATAGCTGTAAATTTCCGTTTTCATTGCCGCAGTTATAACAGCTATAGGAAAAATAAACCACATGAACTTGCCATACTCTCTTACATCTTCATCGAGGGTTTTCAAAATTAAGAGCACGAAAACCACATATTCCACTGCTGTTGTTATTAGCGTTTCCTGTAAAGTCAAATTCATTTTATTTTCCCCTCTCCCAATAATCTCTTACGGCTTTTACAAAGCTTCTCCCAACCGGCAAAGTAAGGCCGGAGCCTTTAAGGTGAACCATTTTATCTCGATAGTCTACTGTGTACGCCTTATTGACTATGTAAGATTTGTGGATGAGAAGAAAACCACGCCCTAGCATCGTTGTCACTTTCCTTATGGGGTACCTGTAGTAAGAAGTTTTTGTAGTGCTGCCGTTCGATAGATAAAATTGAGTTTCTTTTGTAGTTGTGTCAGCATCGACCCATACTATGTTCCTGTGTAAAATATGAGTTGATCTGCTGTCTTTAGTTAGTGTTATATAAGGGTTTCGTGGTACTATTTCGTACTTTAGTGCTTTTTTAAGGAATTTTTTAAGCCTTTCCTCGTCCAAAGACTTGACAAAGTAATCATAACAGGAAAATACTTCCAATGCAATACTTTTCATATCAAATTTTGTAGAAATTAGTATGAAAAATGTCATTTCGTACTCTTCAATTGTACTTATTCGCCTAATAAAGCCGTAGCCGGAATCATCATCCGGCTTTATTCCAACCAAAAATAAATCAACATGACTGTCAAAAGCATAGGCAAATGCACTGTCTTCATTTGTGTGATGGGTTACTTCAATAGACTTATCCACTACTGTAATGACATCCTTTAGCTGTTTTGTCATTGAAATGTCATCTGCGAGTATTAAGATATGAAACAAGTCAGCCGCTCCCTTCTGTCGTTATTCTCAATTAAGCGCCTGAATTAAGAAACATCATTGCTCTATATTTGTCAATATTAATCGAAACTGCCACATATGTATACGAACAACAAAGCTTTATAAAAACATCGCTACTTCATACAATCAATAGATAAAGATTTATAAAAAATAGCGACTGCTCATTTTGAACAGTCGCCACGTTAGATATTGCGCATTTGGCGCACACCTCTTCCAAATTGAAATATTGCTCACTTACTGTCGAGTCGCATCTTTTTTACTGTTGATAAAAGTGAAATTGTCGCAGAACTATAAAATAACGCGTCGAAAAATAGACCTATCGACTCGTCTGGAAAATTTAGAGGTTTTGCCAAAAAAGAGAACAGAAGAATAGTGTAGCTCCAAAGCAATTTCATTTGGTGGCTTGCTTTTTCACGACTATCCTCGTCAACTTTAGCAAGCGCAAAATAAATTCGCTTTGTTATGCCATTGCTTATAATCAAGCTAAAGAACATGCTAAAATGAAGCACCGTGATTTCATTAACAATGGCATGTATATCTACAAAATAGAATCCTGCAATAACTCTTGCGGTATCTCCTATAATATTAAACATAACAAAGAAGAAATACCAAATCATCATCCATATCGCCATACAGAGTAACGAGTATACAATGTCAACCACTAACCTATCAATCCTCATGAGTTTTGAAATACCATAGAATGCTGTGATTATAGCAACAAGTGGAAAGAGCAGTATGGATGTTAAAATCAGCATAACGACCAAAAATAATTTCTTTGGTATTTCGAATCTATCTTTCATGGGTACTGGCTTACAGTATAAAAATATCGAAAGAAACAAAAATCCAATAGAAGTAATCAAAATTGCAATATAACACGATAGTATTGTTCTCATCGTGTTCGTAAAAGTATCTGGCAAGGCAAAAGCACTTAAAATGTAATACCACAATAAGCTAAGTATTATTGAAACAACAAGAATAATTCCTGTTGAACGCCAAGTTAAAGGCGTACCAGAGCCATATGTGCTGTTTATTTTTTTGCGAATATCCAAGGTTATCCCCCCTTTTTTTGATAATTAGCACATTAATTGTGAACTGTGTGTGATTTCGGAACTTCTGATGCCTCACTTTACAATTTTTCGTTATTTGCTTTTAATTCGTTCACCACCTCCTCAAAAAATTCACGATATTTTTTGCACACTGCGCCCCAGATGTTAGCCTTTCGGCATATTTGAAAAGCAGATATATCCCTGCTTTCGACTGGCAAGTTTTGATATACGTATGTGATTCGCCGCCGATACCAGTCCTCCTTACTCTCAAGTACATCAGCCAAAAACTTTCGGATATGTTTGTTGCTCCTCAAATCATCTCTCGTAACACCCGCAACATCAGCTATGTAGCTGTATGATATTTGACGGTTAGGTAGACCTTCTTCTATTGAAATGGTGTCTAAAGCCTTTATTACCTTATGCAACAATTCTTCACGCTTGCGGCGGAATGGTTCTGTGTCGCTCATATGGACAATATGTTTGCGAAGCCATTCCCTGTAATTATCATCAAGGTACTCGTATGCGCCGGGGAGTTTTTCCTGCAACAGGCTAAATGTCAGCTCGCCGTATTGTTTGTAAAGTTCTAGGACTTTACCCTTGTAATACGCTTCAGGGCCAAGCGCAGTGTCATATTTTGGTGAGCGCAAAAGTCCCAGCTTCTTCTTTTGCAAAGTGATAACGCCTATATCAAATTTGAGGATTTCTTCCATTTGGGCATTAGTCATGGTCTTGTTTTGAACGCACCGTTTTAATTCGTCTATCCATATATGACCATAATCCAATATCACGGGAATCCCTTTTATGGACTTTGCCTTCGTCTTTTTATACGTCATGCCGCAATGTGGGCAACGGAAGAAGCAAACAACTCTACTATTATAATTACACACTTCTATACAGTCAGCGGCATAGGGGCAAATGGGATTCTCACACAGAAACAAGCCAACTCCGAAGGGATGCTCCGACACATCGCACTCCACAAAACCTTTAGCAGAGCCTTTTGCAACACACATCAGTAGTATATGTTGCAACGGTAAGAATCTGCTCATCATACAGGAATGAATCCGTGAGAGCCATTTGGGGAAAACTGGCGTTTCCTCGAAAAGTGCGTCAAGAAATTCTCTGCCCCAATATTCGTAAACAGCCAAAGTTAGGGCATTTGAATCGCAACGTGTCCCTCGTACTGTTGCAATCCCAATATCCCGGAACAATTTAACATATTTATCGCGCCCATTGGCTTGCTAATCAACTTGTAACCCATTTTCAAGCAGCCAGTTGCTTTCGTGTCCTATTTTCAGGCATTTGTCTTTATGATTGCGGAATACATCAGCTGGGTCATGAGCCATATCTGCGCGTACCTCGCTTGATGCAGAGTAAAATCCGCTTGCAACCCATTTTATTGAGATCTCAGAATTGACAAGCCGAGTTAGATGCTTGGTGCAGTAATAGTAACCGGGCAACTGGTGCTTGCGATGCCAATACGTTCGCCATGAATGGAAATGTCCTCTGCCGCGCATAACGGACAATATCGCAGAAATTTAAGCCATGAGCCTCTGCTGTTGAACGCCATAATGCGGTCGTGTGTTACCGCAGGCACTCCACCATTCAATACACCGTCAATCTCCTTGCGGAGTTTCGAGTTGTATGCTATCGAAAAATATGGATGCATCGTATGGTTTTCTGCTATCCATGTGCGCGTAATTCCCAATTTTTGCGTTGCCCATGTATCTACGCACTCTGATTTTATTGGCATATATATTGAAGCTGTAAGCGTTTGGTGCCCGCCGAAAAGCATTTTCCGAACTGTGTCAAAGCTCGCACTTCCGCAACGGGAGTAAAACCTGCAAAGGATACTGTATAAACATTCATCAGGGTATGGTGTCGGGAAGAAACCGCTTATCAAAAGGGCTTTCCGATTATTCCGGCAACTTTCATTGCCTCATAATCGTCATTATTACGAATGTCATCGGAAGCATCTTCTTCGGATTCATCCTCGTCGCTTTCTGTTTCGGATATGTACAGCGCAAAAGCTTTGCGTACTAATCCGGGGAGCGACTTTGCATTTGAATTTCCCGCCATAACCCTTCCTGCAAGTCTTTTTGCTTGCGCTGGCTCTACGTCCAACTCCAATAACTTCAAGACCACTTGTTCCAGCAGCGATACTTTGCTTTGCTTTTGGGGAATATCCGCCTTTTCGGGCGGCAGCATAGCCGAATACGCCGCATAATAATCATTCACACTTATCGGAGCAATATCACCGATTGATGCTATTCGTTTTTTGTCACCTGAACGCAGGGCATCAAGCGCGGGCTTAACCAATCCGAGTTTTTCGGAAGCAACAATGCTGAAATCCTTTGGTGTGATATAATCTGTTTGCAAACCAATAGCCCTAATCTGCGCCATTGCATACAGCTTCACTGCGATGTCGGCGATACCTTGGCTCTCATGGTAAAGCACATTTTTGAACTCATCGTTTATAGATGATGATTGCCGTGTCCATTGATTTTTCCACATGGTCGATATAAAAATATCCCATGAAGTATCGTTTTTCATTCTGTCCCAAAGCATATCGCCTTGATGACCACTGCTGCGCCGCGCTTGACGGAACTCGCTTTGAAACACCGACAGGGCAAGCGTTGTCCCGACAAGAACAACAGGAACGCCTATCGTATTTACAAGCGTCACCAAAAAGTTGAGCATTTTTGTAGAGCCGCCACCTTTGGCAAGAATAAGATGTTGTATCTCGTCAATTACAATAACACCAACGCAATGAAGCCTCGCTATCTGCCCTATTCTTTGCATCATAATATTTACCGTGGCTGCTCGCTTTGCGTACATTTCAAAATAGTTTGTTCCGGCAACTCGGTCAACCGCTTCAAAAAACCCCATGCACAGCCCTTTTATCGAGCCATCATGCGGGCAGTCCAATTTGAGCCAAACAATCTGCTTCAATACAAGCGGAACATCACGGTAACGAGAATGAACAATGACCTGCGGGTATAGACTTAATATCCGCACAACTGTCGAAGTTTTCCCCACGCCGGATAAGCCAATAATCGTAAAGCCTGCACCTGTCGGATTATATGCAATCGGCAAATCGTAACTGCCGGACTTTATTGCCTTATGACCATCCGCTAACGCCATAGCATACTCAGGTGAAAGAGGGCTACGGTGCAAGTATCCTTGACGGATACAGCACGAAAACCGTCGTTCAATATCAATATGTTGTTCCAATGGCTGAAAATATCTGAACAGCCGCAGTATGCAGTGCATACGGTAGCGCGGGTCAAGTTGGCGCTCGCCTTCATTGAAACCTTCGTTATGTGAAAGCATATCAATGACTTCGTCATTACCCCAAATGGGCGGCAGGGATTCAATCAGGATTGTGTCTATAATCGGGAACAATCTGCTCGGTATAAATGGCTTCTTTTTCAATCATTTTTCAACCTCTCCTCCGCATTTTCCTTTATCATGCAAAGAATGGGCGACATTTCTTCTTCCGGTTGGACTTGCGCGGTGGCTACTGCTATAGCGTCAATTTCTGATGATGTCGAAATGTCATTGTTCTGTAGCATGGTTCGTTCTACAGCACGATTTTTCCGAATCTTTGATACCCGCTCACGTTTACTCTTTGGTACATCTGACGCTTTCGCTTTCTTTGCCTCAGCAATGATTGTATCAATGTCAGCGTTCAAATTTACCTTTGCCTCGGTCGCTGCGGCTTTGAGTCGTTTTCCTTCAAGCCGTTCAGCCTGCTGTTCGTAAACTATCTCAGCAAGCGTTTTGCCTGCGTTTTTACTGTTCCAATCCAGCAGATAACAGGTATCATACCGCTTTAAGTCATTATCCCAAATATGGATATGGGTCATATCATGCGGGTTATATGAAATGCTTACCGACCAATATTTTTTCGCACGTGCCTTTTCAAACCACATCTCTGTTTTGGCGCGGTCACAGACGTAAAACATCCCTTTGAACTTTATGCCCTTTTCGGTAACAGTTGCGTTAGCAGTAGGAAGCACGGCAAACTTTACAGTATCAGCAGGGGCTTCCCGCAACGCGCCGGAGCAGTTCGCGATGCCCCATTCCCACAGTTTAACCGGGATTGATTCAACGCCCGCCGTCATCATCGCTTCGCTTTTTTCAAATGATTCCATGTAGTGGTGGTTATTGTAATACAACACGCACTTTATTATGATTTGCGTAAGCTGACGAATATTTAAGGTTGAATCAAGCCCACCGCGCTTGCTGAAACGGGTTTGACGCTTCCGGGCAGGAAAGCAACAGCGTTAGTGTTGATTGTACTAAAATGTTGCTCCACGATGCCTTTTAGGTCTGCACGATACGGCGGGGCGTTTACAATGCGTATTCCAAACATATTTACAAGGGTGTCGGCGTTTTTACTTTCCAATTCGCCTCGGTCGCCGAGTAATGATGCCGGGAGGTGGTGGCAAGGCCACTCGCTTTCGGAAATCTCTATCCCGTATTGCTTGCAAAACTCCACTTTATCTGTCGCCATGTTTGTAATCGCCGCCGCTAATGCGCTCCAGCTTGGACCTTCAAGCCCAACACTCATGCCTACGACCATGCGGCTAAATGCGTCTATGATAAAGTACAGCACAGGACGGCCGATGATGTTGACGGTATCGAATTGTGACAGCAAATATATATCACCAACAGTTGCATCCACTTGGAACTGTGCGCCCGGCCCCATTAACCCATAATCGGATTTGCCAAGAACAGCGCGTCTATTCAACTCAAACGCTTTTTCGCCGTCACGTTTCTTTGATGTAGTGACTACATCGCTGTTTTTTGAGAGCCAATACTGAAACTGCTGCAATGTCGGGGTTTCAGCAGGGGCAAAAAGTTTCAACCTGCCATCCTCGGTCTTTGTTGTGTAAAAATCTTGCAACAACTTTTCATAGGTTGACTTTAGGCTGCGTTTTTCGTGTGTCAGATAATACTTGCGGATGGCGCGTTCAAAGTAGGCAAGTCTGCATCTGTGAGTGCCTTTCCGCTCTTTTTATGTGTTGTCGCTTGTACATCAGTGCTTGTAATGACTTCCTTCCTTGCCTTACCTTTTGCTCCGCAGTTGGAATACAACGGAAGTAATCCGTTTTTACTTTTCCCGGCGCGCCAATATCGGTCTAAAAAAGCATAGATGTTATTGGCCTTAATGCCGCTCATCTCTGAAGCGCGTCGAAGCAATTGGGAGCGTTGATGCTTTTCATATATTTCCGGCTCTTTATCAACAATCTCACGAATTACACTCCAATTTTTATCCCTATACAAGCGCTCTTTTATACTGACGGATTCTTCCGGTCGAGGTGTGATTGCAAATGCGCTAGATTCGTACTTTTCTTCCGTAATGCCCGTCATTACTTCCACCACATCAAACTTCAAAGGGGTTCGCGATGAACTTGTCAGGTTGTGCCAGTAACCATAACTACCGTCCACTGACACCCAAAGTATTAGGCGTTGTTCCGCTGTTGTTAAATCGGCTATGAGTGAATTTACGCCTAACATCACAAAATACCTCCGGTATAACGCAGACCGGTTCCGATGTGTAGCTTTGCCAAGTCAACTTTTTCGTCTGTGTTAAAATATATCCGCTTCCAGTAAGCCAAGTGCTTGAATATGTTTAACCCCATCCCAATAATAAGCGCAAAGGTTTCTTCAACGGCTTTGAAAATAGTGAGAAGGGAATGGCGAGCATCGTGATATGTGGCTAAAAAATATTCATTGCAAGCATCTTTTTTAGTGTCGGGCAAGCCAAAAACAGATAAATCCCGCGCTTGAGCGAGTCATTCGATACTTCGTGCTTTTGTAGTATTTATTTCATTTTCAGTCATAATGCGCCATTCAACGCCTTGGGATGTCCAATAACGCCGTTCTATCTCTAACTTCTCGCGAACGCGCAGCTTCCCAAGTTCTGACGAGGGTTTGCCGGATATAACCATCATGCCTTGCTTGGTTTCGAGGAAAAAATCACTCGTCAAAACATATGGGAAACCGCTTTTCGTGTCATAGGGATACCTAATGCGCGCATCCTCTGTGATTTCAATAGCTTTAGCTAAATCAATCAGCGGATACTGTTCGCGTATATCCAGCACATCGTCAGACCAATCCAACAGATAAAACAGCGAAAGTTCAAGGTTTGACATCAGGTGATGAACTCGCCCTGTCGTAGTGCCGGATACACGCGATACCATCCCCAACGATGGAAAGTCTTGTATGCGAATCCAAGGGATGTAGTCTGCCCCATAGCCTTGTCCACGCCCTTCACGGCAGTATTTATCGAAAACTGTAGGATTCCAAGTGCGTCTGTGCTTTGCCATACGAACCACTCCCATGCAGTTATTATATAATAATAAAGTCTGTTTGTCACGTTTTTTATAAATCTTTATTGCGATATTTGCATGAAAGCATTTTTATAAATCATTCGTGTATTTTATAGAACTATACACGGCATTTATAAAACTTTACTGCATGGCATCACAATAATTTAATGGAATACCGACTTGGCTATACTTACTGTTTTAAACAGAATAAAGCATAATAAGACCGTATATCACGCAGCGCTCCACATGTACGTATGGATGTCACTTGAGATAGCCAAGCCTTCAAGCAGGGCGGCATATATTGCAACGCATACCATCATAAGAAATCCCTGAAACGCCAGTGCAAACAGGGATTTTAGGTAGGCATTCCCCATATTACCCCATTCGCGGTTTACCATTGTTGACATAGGAATAGGCGCAACAGAAATGATTAAATAAATCTCAACCATCCTTCCGTATACGATTAGAAAAACACAAAGCGACATGACGTTCATTGCAAAACTTAACATGCCGGATTGCAGATACAACAGCACAAGTTCGTCTAAGCCCATTGACTCCAACTGGTGAGCCAGGTCTGCAAGAGCCAAGTCTACATCAAGGCTTCCTGTGATAATGCCTGAGCTGCCGTCTACCACAGTTTGAGCGAGTCCAAAAACGAACATCACGATGTTGAATGTATTGGTTAGGATGAGTACAGCGCAAAAGCTCTTGAATATCCACTTGAATATTATAAATGTATCAAAATCGTGCATGTTGTTACGCTCGATTATCATGTGTATCAATTCGTAACAGAGAATAAATGTGAGTATTACCCCTGCTATTGGTATAATGACTGTTTCAGAAAGGGTTTGGATGAGTGCAAAAACACCGGCGTTCCAGTAAAACAGCGTCATTCCAGTCTTTGCCCTTCGTAGGATGAATACGCTCGGTTGGAATGGTTATATTGCTTACAAGCCTATCAACAAAGGAGTTCCCGGCTTCGTCATTGTCGGTAGCAATAATGCAGTGAGTGATTTCCGGGTGTTGCTCCAGAAAATGAAGCGCAGCTACACATGCCGTACCCCCTAACGATAACCGCCAGCCGTCGAAGTCGGAAATAACGCCACGTTTGCATAGTGTCTGATGGGATAGGCAGTCTATGGGTGATTCAAACAGCATAACTACTTGGCTTAATTGATTGTTGGCTGCTTGACTTTCAGGCGCACCATTAGGGCTTTGGGGCGGTATCACAAACCCATATTTTTTATCCGAACCCTCGGCATCGCACTTAAAATCGCCCTTAGTACCGCGCATAGCGGCAAATCTTGTTTTTCCGTTTTCATCTTTGCCAAGAAATACAGCGTTATGATGAAGCGTGTGTAGGTACAATGTTACCCGAAAATGAGGAAGTAAAAATATATAGCGATTACCCATCGTTTGTGCTATAATATAAACACGAAAATAAACGCTGAGCTCAGTGAGGTGTTTCTACTAAGATTTTTCAACGAGGCTTTGTGTAGCAAAGCCGAGGTTAGCAACTTCTTAGGAGGGATATACTTGGCACAATTTGAAAAAATATTACAAAAAACCATGTCCGGCGTAAGTGACAGCAATATTCGTTTTAGTGATTTATGCAATATTTTGGAAGCTCTAGGCTTTATACTTCGTACAAAAGGCGGACATTTTATATACTATAAAGATGGCATTGAGGAAATAATAAATTTACAGCCTTTAGGTAACAAGGCAAAAGACTATCAAGTACGACAAGTTCGCAATATCATTTTGAAATACAAATTAGGAGGTAAGCCTAATGTATAAATATGAGATTATTATATACTGGAGTGAAAACGACAAAGCCTTTATAGCTGAGGTGCCTGAGCTTGCCGGCTGTATGGCTGATGGAGCGAGTTATCATGAAGCACTTAAAAATGTTGAGGTTATTATTGAAGAGTGGATAGAAACAGCGACGATGTTAGGGAGGGATATTCCTTTGCCTAAAGGCAGGTTGATTTATGCGTAGGCAGATGCGGTTACTTAAAGAAGGGCAGGATGTTTCCAAGCGTATAATTGATTATGAATATTTAAGTGATGAGGATATTGAAAATATTCTAGTATCAAGAGATGAGTATGCCAAAAGGAAATTCGTTCGGCATGAAGATGTCAAATGGGGATAAAGAAGAGGCGTTTGCTTAGAGCCTATCCAACAATAACAACGAAGTGAATTTTAAAGATTTTTTTTCGCAGTTAAAGCTCTTGCGCGCTTGAAGCGCTGCGCGCAGGCCAACGGGAAGCGCCGACGAGCGGGAACCCATTAAAACAAAGTTTTAATGGGTAGCGGGTGACGCATATTCGAAGATAATCTGCTAGGAGGCGCTGACGATTAAGCGTGGAAAAAAGCTGAAAATTTACGAGATTGCTTATTATTGGATAGGCTCTTAGTATAAAATCGCGTTGTATATCTTAGCATAATTCAAAGTAGAAAAGCGTGAAAAACACTGTTCGGATTAAAAAAACGGATGGTGTTTTTTTGTTTTATTGCATTGACTCGACTTCTGGACGAAATGTCCATAAGCACTAACATAACCTTGAAGCAGTTTTAAAGTTATGCTATACTCGTCTCAAGAGAGAAAAGCTGGGTGTAAGTATGTACAGCGTAGCGCGGCTAATAAAAGAACTACCGGACAATTACGAGGAAGAGTGCATGAAGCAAGGTGCGGTGCGAAGATGGCGTGGGGTAAAAAGTCCGTCGGATTTGATGCTGTTGATATTAATACATTTGCTGAACGGCACTTCAATAGACCTCTTGAGAAAACAAAAAATCTGATATAATAAAAGAATGAAATACGAAAATATGAAATCCTACCCGAATGCAAAATTTCGCCGAATAAGCGGCATGAAAAGAGAAACATTTGAAA
>Ga0131853_10011160_pt1 | contig 16426 bp, 8 predicted proteins | sample TergutLab28metaG_FD_92764 | JGI IMG/M metagenome (GOLD analysis project Ga0131853, IMG submission 92764) | Labiotermes labralis P1 segment gut microbial communities from Petit-Saut dam, French Guiana - Lab288 P1 (version 2) (version 2) | ecosystem: Host-associated > Arthropoda: Insects >...
ATCAGGGAGCTATATATTCCTTGCTAAAGTCACACTAGAAATAGTCACAGATTAATTTCGTTGTACAAGTTGGGTGTTGTGGCAGCATGCCGTGTTGTGTAATGTTATGTTGCGAAGAGTGTCTTGCTACGGATGTGCATTCTGTACTTCGTTGCGTGATACAACACGGCATGCTGCCACAACACCCAACTTGTACAACGAAATTAATCTGTGACTATTTCTAGTGTGACTTTAGCAAGGAATATATAGCTCCCTGATGATGGTCTTAGGACTGAAACATGTCGGAGCGTTTTTAATGTTTTAATGTGTAAATTTTATAAATTTTATATATGTGCAGTGGTTGGTGTAATAATTGAGTAACTCGACAACATGCACGGTGTAACAATAAAAAAATCCCAAATATTTTCTTAATCGCACTTCCCTTCTCCATTCTCACCACATATCCAGTCCATTCAAATCTCTCCCTTTTAATATTTGTTATTTTGTCTAGTTCTTTATAGAGCTCCTTCAGTTTCTCATTAGTTCTTATTCCTCATATTCCTTGCTCTACCAATGGTCCATATACCCTTAACATTTTCCTCTCCTTGTATCCATTCATTTCATATCCATCTCATTCATAACCCATGTTGCACTCCCACACAACACAAATGGTTTCACCTTCGTTTTATTTATCTTAATTTTAACTCTTTTATTCACGGCTAGAGACCTAAATATTTATCTTGGACCATAAAACATCTATTAACTGCAGCAAACGGGTATCTTATAAGGCAACAGCAAAACACTGAGTTTTCGTAGCAGTTCTTATCTTTAATAATAATAATAATAATAATAATAATCTGTAATTCTTGGCACATGTTCAACTGTAAGAAACTATTTAAACTAAAATTAAGACCACCTAACATAATCCTGTTGATTACTACATCCCAGGATAGATGAATATTTCCCAGACAAAGCTGAGAAGTGAGAAATTCGATGATTATGATGATGATAATAATAATAATAATAATACCAATTTCACAGACGAAATAACATCACGTGTTGCACAAATTGTAAATACAGAATATTTCCCTAGAAATATGGCTTGTTTCAGGTATATAATTGTAAACAACCTGCATAAAGATGATAACAAGGATAATAATAATAATAATAATAATAATAATAATAATAATAACAGCAATAAGTTAATTCATTCTTTACTGTTGATGTGCTAGCACAACTACCGTAAGGCGAAGAGCAGGGACAGTATATAAATAAATATTAACAGAAAATGTAATTATCCTACCAAGTATAATACACAGAAAGCTGGATACGAACTAGTCACACTGAGTAGCAATCAGAACGACTGATACTAGTACAGGGAGATCGGTGTGTTTTTAAATATGTGGCATGTCGAAATCCTTGCAGATAGCTTTTGCAGCTAATGCACGTGCAGTACAATATCTACGGAGTGTGAAGCTAACCTTCAGCAACGCAACAGATTACTGAGATTCTCAGCTGACACACGAGGACCACAGGTTACCAAAAGACAAGGACATTTTAATTCACTCTGAACATCGACAAGTAAAGTGCCCGCTGGTGTCGGCTCATAACGGGCAAATTATAAAGCTTTCAAAGATCTAAAATATTTGCGTGCATATATTATACATAAAACAACAATCAAAACAACAGCAACAACAAAAGTAAAAACAAAGTGATTAAGATTATGTGACACTAACCAAACATCATGTTTTTGCACATCTGCTTTGCATTGCGGATGTCCCAAGTTCAATTATCGTCCCAGCTACCGGTAATCCTGTCTGACATACTGAGAATTAGTTTAGTTTAGGCCACAACTGCTTCACTCACAGTTTATTATTAACTAACCCTATAGTGTGAACTACTAACCGCATCGTCAAATAAAACTAATTAAATAAAATAAACATATTTATAAAACACTTGTGTGACGGAGTGAGCACTCGCATGTCCACATTTTTATGTCAGGTGGAGAGACAGAAAGAGCGAGAGAGAGAAAGACTGGTCTCTGTGAGTTACGCGCCGAGGCCGAAAAAACAGTTGAGCATGGAGCATATAACACACAAAAACGAGGTGCCAACACTGGGCCAAAAAAATAATAATCCCACTCTGTTACCAGAATAAACAAACGAGAGATGAAAGAGGCCGTGTAATTACGTGAGAATATTATGGTAGCCTGTCATAGGACGAGTAAGCGCCAATAATAATAATAATAATAATAATTGGAACATCACACATAGTACGGAAAGTACTGCAGTGTGAAGCTTGAAGCCTGAGCGGCAGGGATCACCGCTGGTTGAAGAGAAGTACCAGGTAGAAAAGGCCTGTGACAAAGAGACATCCATATAATAATAATAATAATAATAATGGTCAGCTGCCGTAGCGTATTCGGTATAGCGACAAGGTACGGGCTGGACTGTGTGGGATTCAACTTCCGACAGAGGCAAGAGATATTTTTGTTCTCCATAATGTCCAGACCGGCTGTGAGGCCCACCCAGCTTCCCGTTAAATGAGTGCCGGGTTTAATTCTTGTGAGTAAAGCGGCCGGGGCGTGACGTTAACCACTCACTTCTGTCTAGTTCCAAGACTAAGAATAAGTGGAGCTAAACTTCTAGGCCCCCTATATGTTTTCATGGCGCGGACATGGAATAGTCCTTTACAAATACACTTCCCTTACACTAATTTCGGCCTTATATCCGCATTATAGAGGCTACAAAAATTTCGTACCCTCACTAAACGTGCTTCGGGTAAAGCTATAATGGTGGAGAGGCAGGACATGTAGCACGCACGGGAGAGATGAGAATTATATACAAAATTTTAGAAGAAATAATGCCTGAAAGAAAATAAGAATATCCAGGCTTAGACAGGAAATTAACGTTAGAACTGACCTAGCATGGAACGATGTTAAGAGCATGAATTAGATTATATAGGCTCACGATGTGGTCCGGTGTCGAATGTGTGTAACAAGCCTTCAAGTTCCACGAAAGACATCGATCAACTTAGCGACTATCAGCTTCTGTATAAAATCTGCTCTATGGAGTTAGTTAAGTGTTGGGTGTAGGCGTTGAATGTCTCTACCGGGGATACACTTCATTTCCTTCCGTGTATTCTGGGAACAATCCTTATATTATATTAACAGGAATGTACATGCAGAATCTTTACAACTATTCCTCTTACAGTCCTTCATAGCCTTGCGTGTTAGGCAAAAGTTCAGGCACACAGACTGTATTAAATTTATATCAAGCTTTAAAACGCAGTGATAATCTGATATACAGGGTCATCGAAAAAAATGGACGAGATTTGAAGCCGCTATAACTTAAAAATTACCAGACGTATTTACACGTTTTGCGTCTTAAAATGTTCAGAAACGTTTAAAGTTTTAGACTTACCTTAGTAAATTTCAATATGTGCGCCCTTTGTAGCTCTGGAGACGTCCAAACGAAATTCTATCTCCTGCCACGTTTTCTGAATCATGTCTCGTGTTACAGTTCCAATGGCTGATGTGATCCTGTCTTGCAGGTGCTGGATATTCCTTATCTTCTCAGCATACACAATGCTCTTAATGTACCCCCACAGGAAAAAAATCAAGTGGAGAGAGATCTGGGCTTCTAAGTGGCCAGGGTATCAGTCCACCCCTTCCAATCCAGGCATCAGGAAATCTCTCATTTAAAACGTTAGTCACAAAGCAACTGAAATGGGGAGGAGCTCCATCTTCCATAAAAATAACCCTACTTACAATTTCTTGTTCGAAGGTTTAACGTGTAAATCCGTCTAGTACTTTTTAAGTTATAGCGGTTTCAAATCCCGTCCATCTTTTTCGATGACCCTGTAATTAACTCCATGCATTACAATCATTCCTGAGAAAGTTATACGTTACCTATTCACTTTGATCGTTGAAAAACTGCTAACCTTTACAGGAAGAGCTATTTAAGTGTTGTGCCCACAACAGCCTGCCATGGGTCCCACCCCTGTACCACATAAATCCAGTCCACAATCTTCCACTCTATTTCTTTAAGTTTCATTTTATTATTATTCTGTACGACTATGTTTTCGGGTGGTCGCTTCTCTATACGCAACACATAGAGTAATATTTAAAAATCAAGACTTCGCCCTCTAATGGACAAACCGCTCTCCTATGAATAACGCAAGACAGAAATATTGTTTGAACAATATTAGCCAGCTTACATTTCTAAAAGAGATATGATGTGCTTCCGTAGAGGTGTAAACTACACTTATGAACATTATTTGCATAGATCGTGATGTTGAAATGGTCAACACTAACCTTAAAACATTTAAATTTTCTTTGTTATTTCCGCGTTTTGAACAAAGTCATTAGTCATACACGTACAATTGTCAAATTCTAGTTCATAGATGGTATAGCGAAACACAAACATACAAACACACGTGCGGGCGAGCGCGCTTGTGATTCACCAATTAAGCTTCCTATGACGCTCTGTAAATTCCATACTAAAACTTCCCGTTACTGAATGAAACAAGACATGAGAATCTCTTTCTGTTATTCACTTGAACCATTGGACCATCATGCAAGTTTCCAAATGACAGCAGCCCTAGTCGGAGGATTGGGAGCGTTCTGCGGAAAAGCAATAAGTTTTATGAGGAAAGAAGGCCTTACTTCTGGACATAAAAATTCCTACTTGCTTTCAGTCAAGAAGATTTCCAGACAATTTGACTAATATAGTTTTCATAGTTACATCACAAATGCTGGTAAAATAAATTTCAGTTGCGTAGATTTATGTTGTACATTTACAGTACTTCAAATTATTATTTGTTACATTTATAAATCTGAAAAATTCTAACCCACACACCATTAGTCTGACGGCTGCGGTAAGTTTCCCCTTTCAGAGAGCGTCAGTTAATTTCGCGTCTATCAATGATCATTACATTAAGGTCGAAATAGGCTCAGTTTCTTTAATCGAATAATATACACCGTACATAACTGCACTGAAATTTTCTCATAGATCAGAGATATTGATCTGTTTATTTGTTAATTTTTGTCGTTTTATGACTTTTTTCAAGAAAATGTGTTATGCAGCGTCTAAATATAGAGTGATCGCAGAATAAAATCTAAGAAAGTAGTTATTTGAAAGAAACCAATCATGGCGTGACTTGAAGTACTACACCAGAATTTGCCTAAAGTAAAGGAGAAAAGTCACAAATCCCCTCGGGCAGGAGAGCCAGTAGGCGGACCGAAATTTTAACCTGGGACCGCCAGAATAATAAAAAATAGAAATTTTGAGAAAAGCAGATTTTAGTTCGCACATGTACTTTATGTTGGACGTTGTCCGTTGTTTTACGTAGGGTGGATAAAAACTAAATTAAAGTTTTGCACATGTAGAATTCTGAGAGGAGGGTAAAAAAAACTGAAGGTCTTTGCCTCATTACTTGCACAGGGAAACTTTGGTGATTCAGTCCCAAGCAAAATATAGTTAGGATTGGCTGCTAGATGGCAGTCCCTACAGAATTATAATTATTAAAGTTATTATTATTATTATATTGATGTCTCTTTTCACAGGCTATTATTATTATTATTATTATTATTATTATTATTATTATTAGAGCTAAAATTTTGGGGCTTTGTAATTTCAATGAAAACATTCACTACAGTGCTGCAATATACATTTCTTGTCTGCACACTTAAAGAGCTGGAATACTGCCTACGAGGCATGTGCGCTCAGCGATATTGTTGAAGACATAAATGAAAACGCGCTCAAACTTCATCTTCATTTCCAGAAGCAATTTATAGAAAGTGAAAGCATGCTTAAGATTCGCAAGTACATGCTCTTCCTTTTAAAAAAACAGGTTCCGTAAAGGACAATTATTTCTAATATAAGAAATTTTCTTTTCTCCAAACTTCCAGGCCGGCTGTGGGGCCCGCGGAGTCTCCTATTCAGTGTGAACAGCAGTTTTTCCCAGGGGTGCACCGGCCGGGGCGTGAGAGAAAACACTCGCCTCCACCCAGTGCCGTGGTTAAGAATGAGTGGAACTATACCATCACTCCTTCAATGCCTTCAAGGCGTTGAAAGGGAAAATTGTACCCTTCATAAAAGGGACACAGAAATGAAAGGTTTCAGTATATTGACAGAACCTTCTTTCTTCTTTACTCATTATTATTTGTTTATCATTTATTAATTAATCTAGTTATTTATTAACTTCACTTGTTCATTTATTCCTCCCGCGTTTACTACGTCTTTCTTCTTATATCTTCATTCCTCCCTTTACTTTCCTTCGCAGGCTTCTTTTCGCTTTCTTAACTATTCCTTGGCTTTGTTCTCTACCTCTTATCTTTCCAGCAGCTACTTTCTGTTCCTACCATTAGCAGTTTGGAGCCAGGAAGGCTCTGTCACTAGAATGACTAGCGTAAGAGCTGGTTACATGGTCTTATATTCCCAGCAGAGGCAGCAATATATTCTCTTCACCACCGTGTCCAGACCAACCGTGGAACTCACCCACTCAGCCCTCTACCCCATCGATACCGATCACAGGGAGTGAAACTGACCAGTTACCGCTGTCACTTTCTTCCGTCTCTTAAGTTAAGAATGCGTCGAGCCATACATCTCCCCTACACCCACCCACCCATCTACACACACACCCACCCACCTACACACTAACCTACCCCCCCCCACACACACACACACACACACGCACACACGAGGGACCTGAGATTATCGCAACGAAGGTAAATTCGGGTTTTCTGATGTCACGCTGATCAGACTGGTGTATAAGTACCAGTGATTCGAAGGATTGTGCTGTCACCATGTTGAGGGTAGACCCAGTGAAGTTTCGTCCGAAACGTTGGTAAATATATGCCACTCCGCGCGACGTAATGCGCCACAATACCAGAACCTTCGCCCCATACATCTACGTGGCGTGATATTTAACTTTTTAAAGCCTACTGTTTACCTAATGCACCAACAGGTTTACCATTCAACACCTGCACACTCTGCCCACATTGTATTTATGTGTTTTGTATTTATCTGAGAAATAACAGCGACTTGTGCCACTTTCATCATGAACTGACTGGTTTTTATAACCTAGATAAAAATTGTTTACTGCGCGGTACGAACTGTGTCTAAAATAAAGCAGTCTGCGCTTTGTCTTGAAAGGGTTACTTAATACGAAGGCACTATAGGCAATTTACAGATAATCCTACAAAACTGACTGAAGAAAATTCCGATAACATGAACATTTCTCACATTTAGAAGACAGTATTCTACGTTTCGCGCGTAGGAATGCCAGCTTAACAAGTCATCGATGACGAGATTTATTCACGATTCAAAATAAATATTTCTGCCATTATGTCAGCCACTAAGGACAATGCGAGGCAGTCTGTCTTATTGGCTCTCTGTCATCCTACAATTATCACAAACCTTTAGTTATCAAAAGCAGATATCAGATGCAGACACACATTTCCCCAGTGTCCCCCATACCCCAGCCCCTAAGGAACACCCGATGAGTTTTTTCATAACAGCAAACCCGAGTCACGTGCAAGTTGCGAAATGCTATTGTCCTCAGATAAATGCGGCAATGTTTATTGTCGCTGGTGGATGTGACCTGGAGAGGCAGTGAGGGGGGGGGGGCTATAAACAGAATTCACGCAGTGTCAGCGTGGTCAGTCAGAATCGAGTGGTCACCGCAGATTACCTCCAGTGCTCCCATTTAACGAACTCATTCAAACAGGCGGTTTGACTGCACAATAGACCATTGATGAAGTCCAAAAGTGTAAATTCAAATACATGTCAAAACTAGCTCCTGATTTTTAAATATCCATACATTAAAACTTTTTGTGTAGTTTAATAGAGGTTTGTGTATATTATATTGAAATGTGCTTTAGGATATTAGAAGAGAGTTTGAAATTCATTTTAGGCCTAAATTAAAGCAAAAAGCATATATTTTTTTTAATTTTAAGGTAGCACATCCCCGTTACTTTAACAGATTCAGTACATGTTTCATTCTTGATAAATATATGTTGTGATGACTGATTGAAACGTTTTCGAAAAGGTATTTTATAAACAAACTTCTGAGTCCAGTGTATATTGACAATCTATCACACAAAATTCCCTCAAGCCGAAGCCACACCGCCATCACCAACCATTAACCCTTTAAACGCCGAGTTAAATCCCATCTGCCATTTGCTGGTATTGTTAGAAGCTCACCACATTTTCCACGTTAGCGTGATAAGGGATAAATTCCTTTGAAAACATAAATGTTTTTACAAATAATTAGACAGATATCTATAACCATATTAAGGTGTACAAAAGAACGTACTCCATGCACCAAAGGTCAAGGCGTTTGCTTAACCTTTTGACGCCTAATATCAACTATAGTGGTCGTACCGCACCGCTAAACTCTAACGTTGCATTTTATATATTTATTCAACAAATATAGGTACTGAATATTTTAAAAATGGTATATACTCTCATTTTTTTAATGCTCTTTGTTTCATAATTCTAACATATTAGGTTCCTGTATTTTTCACATTTTATATACAGGTGTGCTAAAATTAAAAAAAAATTATTCCGGCGCCAAAAGGTTAATATTCTTATTTTCTGTTCCGGAACTTCTGCGCCGATTTCCTCCGTCCCTCCAAGCCTGTAACACGACAGTACCCCAATGGAGCGACCGGGCCTGCACAGCACAGTCGGTACAGAAACTCGCTACGGGCTGAACGGTCCTGTAGTGACGAAGTTTGCGGTGTCCGCCCAGTGAGGCCCCGTGACACACCCAGCCTCCTGTGCAAGGAAAGTGGCTGGAACGTCGTGCTGACAACCCACCCTCTTCTTACGCCGGGGTTGTGAATGGGTTGGAACTATACCTTCGCCTCCCCTGTTTGCCTGCATAAGTATATCTTGGGCTTATCTTCACATTTACTCAAAAATGAACCACGGTCGATAAGTTTCGACGTCCTTACTGAGAGATCGTTCACAAAATCTTCCTATCACTCCATTTCGTATAAACTAAACAGTCAAACGGGCCTCGTTAAGTAAGCCAAGAAACAACTAGTTATGCTGATATTTCATTACTTTCCAACACAAATTATATATCATAAATATCAAACACTGAGGAACTTTAAGTAAATAACGAACTACATCAAATCCACTGAAGCATTTACACTTTGTGGGAAGGGAAGAGGGCCTGCGGGTTTCAGACGATTATAAAAGGGGGCGGACTGGCAAGTTTAAGAGCCGGTGGTTTGTGGATTCCGTCTGCGTTTATATAAGTTGGCTTTTAAATTTATCCCTATGAAGTATTAGGAAGAATACTTTTATCGGAGATTGAAGAAATCCAACAAGATGCAACAGTATGCAAATATTTATTTACTGCTAAATTACTCTACATGTTTCGGGCATCTATCGCGCCCATCATCAGGAGTACATAAAACTGTAGTTGCAGCCTCTGATAGCTGGCAAGCTTCTTCAAACGTGACCAAATAGTCCTCATTTGGTCATGTTTGAAGAAGCTTGCTCCCCAGATATTATGACCTCTACCAGAGGCTGCAACTACAGCTTTATGTACTCCTGATGATGGGCGCGATTGATGCCCGAAACGTGTAGAGTAATTTAGCAGTAAATAAATGTCTGTATAATGTTGCATCTTGTTGGACTTCTTCAACCTAGAATTACGATGCACGGAAGTACAAATATAAAACTTTTATCGGAGACTCCACTCATAGCTAGAAATGTCCAGACGAAACAGACGCAATAATTCAGTCATTGCCGTCTACATCTAAACGGTGGCGCAAGGCAGAAACAACTTACAAAAACAGAACCTTGTGTCATAACGATAGCACACAAGTAGGCCTACCTGCATTTAACTCAGTTATAATTATTCTGTTCTGTTGTAGTCTATCAAAATATTCTGGTGAATCCTAACGAACTATCTCAGACGTTTCTTCACATTATTTGATTGTGTACGGTTCGTGTGTGTTGCTAAGACATATCACAGATTTCTAAAACACTGAGAGGCTTTTGATACAAGTAAACAAATTTAGACATGATAGTAATAATGCGACTTTTAGACTTTTGTATTCAGTGTACAATATGAGACCTAGGAGGGACGAGGTAATGGGAGAATGGAGGAGATTGCATAACGGGGAGCTAAATGATCTGTACTCCTCACCCAATATTGTGCGGGTGATAAAATCGAGACGAATGAGATGGGCTGGGCATGTGGCGTGTATAGGTGAGGAGAGGGGGGCGTTAGGGTTTTGGTGGGGAAACCGGAGGGAAGGAGACCACTGGGGAGACCTAGGCGTAGAGGGGTGGATAATATTAGGATATATCTCCAGGAGGTGGGATGTGGTTTGGGCTGGTCCAGGACAGGGACAGGTGGCGGACGCTTGTGCCTGAGGTAATGAGACTTCGGGTTCCGTGAAATGCGGGGAATTTCTTGACTAGCTGCAAATCAGTTAGCTTCTCAAGAAGGACTCTGCACCATGGAGTAAGTAAGTAAGTACAATATGAGATATATGCCTACTGGTTATCTTATTTTTTTTAAAAAACCTGCTGTTTTATCATTCCTCGAAATAAACATATTACGAAAAAATAAAACTGGTCTGGGGGCTGGAAAATTTTGTTGTGGCGATCCAGATTTAATGAAATGTAAAAAGGCTGTAACGTGTCATGTGTGCCAAAAGAGTTTTTCCAATGGTATACCGTGTTTTTAAACGTATTAGCCATGTAGGGTAATTGGCATATTTGTTTCGGTGCATGCGTCCGGATTTAATAACCTTTTCAACCCCAAGAATGTGTTAACATTGCAACTACCAAACACATCATAAATATATCACGCCTACGCTTAATTGTAACAATTTGATGTATGTAGCCTCTTTGACGTATGGAATTAAGTGCGAGAAAAAGAAGAATATTTTCGAAGCAACACAATTTATTCTAGACCTACCTAACAGCCATAGCAGGTGAAATTTTTAAATTTCAACCTACAAAGAGAACTGCGGACTGTAGCTTGTAGTGTCGTATTCGTTACACGACCGAGATAACAGACGTGGTTTTCTTGTATTCGGAAGTTCCCCGATTAAAATCTCGTCCGACACCCTAACTCTACTGGCTAGAGTTTTACATAATTTTTCTTATTCACTTCAGGCAAAAATCGTGATAGCGCCTCAAATTAGGTCACGACCGCTTACATTCCTTTAATTTTAATTCATTATTAAATAGGCTCTTAATCTTTTGCCGCTGCAGGATTACAGTCCGAATTGGAGACAGCGTCATTCAATAAATTACACATAAACTGTTGCTCAAGAGCATCGATCTGAATATAAACCAAAACCTCTTTGAATTCCCTCGGTTTCCGACACCAAACTCAGAACCCATAGCAAGAAGAGCTAATGCTAAGAACAAGAACTAAAACATTTCGCCTACCTTCCAAGGCTTCCACACTTGCAAGAAGATTCTACAAACTACACAGCCACTGTAAGCATTGTTCAGTTTATAGATTCTTCTCTGCTAGCACTTTGGGCTTTCCTGAAACATTTAATCAATGCACTTGTATGGCGCTGGGTGGTGCAGAGGCTGGGTGCAAGAGCAAATCTGAGCAAAACAAATACCCTGTGGCTCTGTGGATATAACTAACGCTCATAACTTTTAAACTAAATGGGCCACTAGACGATAGTATCACACCTCTGGTACATTCTATGTGTGGATTAAGTGGAAGGCGGGTCTACTGCCTTGAAATACAATGTCTGCTAACCTGACCTTCCACGATGTGGCAGTGGGAAGTAAAGTTAAGTCCCAAGCGGAAGGGAATTAAACTCTCACCGTCTGTTTGTGGCCACCCAGCATGCTGTACGCAACGCTCAAATGACTTTCCACAAAAAAACGCACATTAGGAAATTTTCAAATCATCACGAAACTACGAGAGATGATAAATGTCATTTCTGCTCTTAAAAAAAACTGTTTATGACGGGATCCCAAAGATCTGAATCAGCCTGTCTGAGATCCTTTACATTCAATGTTCAACGTTTAGTGCTTGATAAAAAAATACTGAACTCACAATCCATGTACCTGTAAGAAACGTCACCAATAAGAAATAGTTGTCATTAATATGCACTACGCTAGCCTACCGCTGAGCAGTATTTATTTGTGTTTCCACTGTCTTCAGTAGGCCTGCTCTGCCTACGCTTTATTGACAGCTGAACATACTGCCTTCACATTTATGAACTAAACGTTCCTTTTTAAAAGACAGAAACCACACTGTGCAACAAAGCACACAACTAGACAGCAGCAACTGTTCAATCAATCTATTTCCCGGTAACACGTCACAGCTTCCTCCGCACAAACATACCTCCATTTACAAGACATAAATTAATTTTCTTCTAGAGACTAAGAGAAATGTCCTAGTTTAATCAATGTTTCCTTTACAGACACTTGTTCATGTAAATATAAACATATGAGTGTTACGATCTCATGATCGCAAATAAAAACACATACGAAAAGTAATGGAAAAAATAAAGGAAGAATATTTTAAATAAAATACTATATATATAAAAAACAAAACACTGTACGCCTTCAGATCAATATTAGCCTCAATAAAACTAAGAGAGAATTTCAGAGTAAGTCACGTGCAAATACAATACTTACATTTGAATTGCTTCTTACAGAAATGAAATCAGACAAGTAATACTCTACAGGAATTATGAGAAAGTGCTTGTCGGTATAAGTATGTTTGTCTACATAACATATATCGTGTTAAACAAGTTAAATACCGTAATGCGTAACAAACCGAAAACAGATTTTTAAACTTTCTGATGTACTTTTGTCTACGAAAGGCCTATAACGGTGTCGTTACGCACAGTATGGATAGGATTTAGTAATAAACTCCTGATTTAAAAATTACAGTACGTAACTCCCGTAACAGTCAGTCGTGTTCTCAAAATATACCATCGCCATTCATTTATTAATGAAGGCCCGGAGTATTTCAGACGATACTGCTTCGGACGATCGGATTATTAATTAAGATAACTGTAAAATAATTGCACGGAAGGTGTCGCAGTCTGTCTGACGATACTACTCAGATATTCGACTGATGGATATCTCATTTACGACAGTCTGTGTTCCAACCAAAACTAGAAGCGGTCACCTCCCAAATAAAAGACGCATGTATTGAGTCAAATTTGTCATCATATTACCGTTTTGATGGCAAAAAAAAAATGGTACACTCTGTCCCGTTAAATTCCAGGCAGCATAAAGCGATTAAAGCGGCCGGGGCGTAGCGTTAAAATCCACCCCCCCCCCCCATCGAGGGCCGAGAATGAACAAAGGGTAGAGCTATACTTGTACCTCCCCCTAAACCAGTGTGCTTTTATAACATGCTACAGTAAAAAATTTGTCCATTTCGTTGGCACTTCACAAAATAATTAAAATTACACGTAGGTCTACAATCGTGGTTACGGCTTTACGTTCTCAAATGTCCGCACAGTCTGCGCGTTTCATAAAAATCACACCTCAGACAAACCATTCAACAGAAACCGCACAGTAGTGACAGACCTCCATACTATTGGCACTTTATGTGGCACGTTTTCCGATATTTCTTTAGACAGAGGGGACGGGGTTCCCTTATGAGAGATCCTACACTCCCCCCAGTTAACGAGGGTGATCGTTAAGTTAATGATCAGGTGGGGGGAATATGACCGGTGGCGTGTGCATATGTGAACATGCCATTCATTTGTGTGAACAAGCCAAGTGTGAACAAAAATTTGTACTTCTGCTCTGTCAGCCCTTCTGTACGAACTCACTACTAGGGGAACTCAAGTGCAACTACAAGCTGCTAACAGAAGAGCTTCCCTAAAGCAAAGCTACCGAAGGAATCTATGAAGTTCTGATGGATTATGTGGCAGGATGTGCCACTGATTCTGAACATTTTGCAACTCACGACCGGTAGAAAGGCGGTGGGTTTCCGAGGACTGATACCCTGTCTCATCGTATGCAGCAATGTAAAGTAATTCCTGTTCAGACCCGAAGGGTTCTAGAAGGGTGAGTCTCCCAGATTTCTAGACAATCGACACATGAAGGCGGTAATGGTGTCAGCCCTACGTACCGGCCGCCTTTTCCCCCAGGAAATATTTCTGGTACTCGTTTCTGTTAAGAGGCTGAGACGACCTCACGGCCATAGTGCGGCCGGAAGGATTGTGCGTATTATGCAGTACAAATAATAGTATCAAATCCTCACTAGTACGTCCAAATGTGTTAGTCTGAATTCTAGAAATTAATCTCTTTATTGGATATAAAACCTAAAATTCATTAAAAACCAAAGTAATCTTCACAAATTCACATTTAAGAAGGACTACATACGGGAAATTTTGTTTTCAGATATTTCAGGAATTTGTAATATGTTTGCACATTTATATAACTGACGCAGTTGGAACCTCGATAGTCCTATTAGGTTTAGAACATCGGGAAGAGACTATGTAAGACTAATGTTATAAACGTAATACTATTCACGAGTTAAGAAAGACTGAAAAATAAAATATGTTTTCTTTCTCTGGCGGGAGGATCCTGTGTTACAGAAATGACAGTTGTTCAACAAATAACACATCTTACCGGACGTGGCCACTTCCTCGTAGGTCCATTTAGAAGTAGGAGCAAATAAGTTAAAATATACTGCCAACTTGCTAGAAAATTACAATATTCAAAATTGTTTTATTTACATATTTCTCGTTGTTGAGAAGTCAAAATTTCCTTCAAAATGTATAATAATAATAATAATAATTCCTAACATCTATCAGTAGTTTCAATCACAACCAGCACACACTTTGCGAACAATTTTATTTGATAGCAACTAGTTTCGACCCTAGACTCTGGTCATCATCAGGCCGTAATACAAGAACATGAACATGTGCGGAAATTAAAACCCTTAATTTTGAGATCTCCCCTTTTGCAATAAAAATATATTTCAAAAGTGTGTAAAGTATACAAGTGTAAAATCAATTTAAAAAGGCCTAAGGAAGTTTAAAAGTACTAATTATCAGTTGTTTTAAATTATTTTTAAAAATGCCAATTACAAGAATTTCATAAAGTAGAGGTGATGTAATTCTTGTACGTTAACTGTAATATTTCTTAATAACTGTATTAGGAATAGAAGTATTTGTAAGCTGCATGCTCTCATACCTGCATATCTCACGATGTGTTCCGATGTACTGTCATTTAATTAGTTAGGCCGCAATTTCGTTTACAGGAGAGTTATGTTAGGAGATAAGATAAAAGAAAATTTTCGTATATACTTATATATATTAATGACGTTCCGAAAGTATTAGTATGAGATTCAGTGTATTGTGGAACGTACTTAGATTTATACAGTTATCGGACCTATAATTGCGTCTTTAATTACTGGTTGTTTACAGTTGACTGATTACCGTACCGTGCGTGATACAAAATTCATGTTATTAAACAAGCGTTACACCCACTGAAATGTAAACACGATAGATATACAATCTCCTACATGTTTCGACACTTCTTGAGTGCTAACATCAGGGAGTCAGGGAGTATATGGTTCGTAGTAACGTAATATATAACTCCATAAATAAATAGGTTAAACGTTTTCAAAATTGCTTCAGCCCTCTATCGCGGTTTGGCCAAGGAAAGGGTTAAAAGACTTTATCTCATTTCAGATATCTCCACGGGGAATGTAACTGTGTCGCGGGCTATGGGTTGAGAGCCCTTCTTCAGTGACTGATTTTATCCTTACACCAAGGCGGCGTTGTGAGTTCTTTGTGTGGTCGTGCATCTCTGAGATATTTTCAATCATTCAAAATTTCAACCGGGGTTAATAGATTACGAAATTCCATAAAGCTTTTATACTGATTTTTCTAGCTGCGTTACAGCAAACATAATTTATGCCCTAGAATGAAGTCAGTCGCAAACCATTGCCTGATGAACGCCAGTCTGTGTGGAATACAGCACAGAGAAACAGAGGATTTTGATTTAGGGCAAGCTTGGTACTGAATAACAACATATTCCAAAAATAATTATGCAGTAAAAATTTAATATACCATAAAACCAAATTGCCATTCAGGTGACCGTGCATCGTGATAAATTCTTATAATAAAACTAACTAGATGCACTAATTTCTCAAATTTATTTTTGGAATAAAACTCTACATGTTTGGAACAGTTCCTCTGTCCATAATCAGGAGTTTTTCATTGTAAACACAGCAATGGTATATATCGTACAGGTTTGCTGACAGCTTGCGAGCAGGATCAGGACGGAACCGTCCTGATCCTGCTCGCCAGCTGTCAGCAAACCTATATGATACATACCATTGCTGTGTGTTCAGCGAAAAACTCCTGATGATGGACAGAGGAACTGTTCCAAACATGAAGAGTTTTATTCCAAAAATAAATTTGAGAAATTAGTGCATCTCGTTGATTGTATTATAAGAATAA
>Ga0131853_10011162_pt1 | contig 16425 bp, 16 predicted proteins | sample TergutLab28metaG_FD_92764 | JGI IMG/M metagenome (GOLD analysis project Ga0131853, IMG submission 92764) | Labiotermes labralis P1 segment gut microbial communities from Petit-Saut dam, French Guiana - Lab288 P1 (version 2) (version 2) | ecosystem: Host-associated > Arthropoda: Insects >...
CCGAGGTAAAACTCGGTGTGTTTTGCTACATTTTGACAGTTCAAAACGTTGTGTATGTCCTCTGTATAAATTTCTATACGCTTTCAAAGTTGTAAAGCTCTTTTTGAAACACCCTGTATAACACCGCACGTTACAAGAAACTGGTGTTGTACCGCCACTTCCCTCTACGCCGGTTCTGGCGCGAACTTTGGAGACTTTGTTTATGTATCTCAATAACAACAAAGCTTATTTTAAGGAAATGAATGGGCTGAGAAAATTCGCCAATCACTGTTAATACTGTCACTCCTGGCTGGTGAACACCGCTACGTCTGACTCAACGTGATTTTGTGATTACTTCCTCCCTACATTCCACGAAAATAACAATTTGGAGGTTTTCACCGGGGTGCTGATAAGTCCTTAGCCCGACCAGGAAGGAAAGAAGCTCGGAAGCATGTCAGGGACGCGCGCGATTTGAACAACATCGACACGCGAGTCGACATAAAGCCTTTTTTCCCTGCAAGGCAAGGCGCCGATGGAAATTCACGTCATTCTGACAAAAACATTAGCTTGTTTCCTTCCTAGTCGGGCTAAGGACTTATCAGCACCCCTGTAGTAGGAATAGATGATAAACACATTCTCTCTGTCTTTAAAAATGCAGGCATCTTAACGCTTGACCTGCAAAATATCCCCACTCTCACGTTAAAACAAGAACATTCCGTCTTTAAAATTTCCACTGATACATGTTAAGTCGAAGCTCGGTCGTGACATCCATCCTAGCTCTTTTAACGCCCTTTCCCAGTATGCCAGTCCGGATAAATCGGTAGGTAAGCAAGGGGTTAAACAACCGACGAATGAATGATTCCATGCCTGGGAAGAGTAACAGAGTTTTGTACGTTGCAAAGCGTCCAGACCCGCACTGGGGCCAGTGGATGGCGTACCCGTAGATGACGATGCTCGAGGTTTCCTACTGTTGCCAACCCCTACAGCCCTTCCAGGTTTTGCCGACCACGACTGCCATTGGAACTTCTTGTACTTCAAGCCCTTTAAATAGCACGACATTTGATTCACTGCAATAAACAAGCAATGACTTCTTCCCAACATTTAATTAAGCATCCGAAAACAAAGTACAGGACCTTCCTTTTCTCACCGTCCACAGCACGGCAGCTTCGTCCGACAAAACGCCTGCGTCAGCCGAGACATCCCGCGATAGCCTCTGAGCTCGGAAGAGAGATAAAACCAAAGCCATGTATGACGTCACATACATCGCTGTGGAGCCGCGTATTTGATAGCATCTTGTATACTCCGCTGTCTCAGTTTCCAAAGAAACAACAACAACCAAACTTTAAAAAGCTTATATACGATTTCAGATATATTAATCTAAAACTTAGAGGTTGGCGCAGGGAATCCTGAACCATTGAAGTTTTGTTTAGCGCGAATAAACGTATTACATATTATACACCCTGTAGAACAGAAATATGATAATTTTAACAATATACACTTGGTAGGTATTACGCAGTAAATAACAATTATTTTACATTATGTATATCTTCTTCTTCATTGGCACACTGTCCTTCGAGTTTAACCAGCGCCTCCTGGAGAATGACAGCACATACAGATCTGTCTTCTGCTTTAATCTTACATCTCTTGACACCCTTCAGTTTCAGATCATTCTCAACAGTCTAGCAACCTTCATTTTGGTGGTTCAGCTTTTCTTCTTCCCAGCTGGTTTCCGCAGAAATACTTTCTTTACGGTCCCATCATCAAACAATCTTACCAGATGACCAACACACTCTAGTCTTGCTGTTGTTGTTACTATATTTAGTTTTCTATACGTAACCTGAAATTCATAATTTAATTCGGCTTACATTACACACGTATATATATATAGAGCCTAAAAAATTATTTTTTGGAATCTAATAAACAGTGAAGTAAAACGCGGAAGATGCAAAATATTAAGTAGGCCTATGGAAAATTTTTTCCCCAGTGCGCAATACTCTCCAGTATGGCGGCCAATCTGCCTCGAGACCTCTACAAGAAGATCGTGCGTTTTTTGCGATCTTTACAAATTGTGTGGCGAAGATGGATTGTAAGGCCCTCCAGTTCCATTCACGCACCAAATTATAAACACCGCAGACTTGTTCTCAGCGCGCAGAAACTGAAGTTACATATATTTTAAAAACTCTGCTCAAACCGCACGGAGACCAAACTCCATGTCCAATATAACGACAAACCGGCTAATATTTAGGAAGAAAGTCGCTATTAATTGTGAAGACCACACAAAACACATAAATATATTTTGTGGGCAAAATGGGTACTTTTTCTTTCACAGAAAGTGCTACATACCCCTGTATATTTTTCACTGCGCTTCAAATTGTTCACAATAATAATAATAATAATACAGCCTATGTTTAATATGATCTAATGACGGCTAAGTACCACCACCACCACCACCACCACTACTACTACTACTACTACTACTAATAATAATAATAATAATAACTGGAGACAAATGTTATCAAGAAAGAAGCCGATAAGATTTTAAAATATAAAGACTTCATAACAGAAATGCAGAGTATGTGGAATGTGACGGAAAAAATGATACCGGTAATAACAGGGGCGACTGGAACCATTATAAGTCACTCAGACAATACCTGAGCAACATACCGGGAAAGCATGAAATTAAGACACTACAAAAAAAAAAAGCTATATTGGGCACTGCACACATACTGCGGAAAGTACTAATGTGAAAGTACAAAACATATTTCACGGGGAAGCAACATTACATGTAGCACAAATTGTAAATGCAGAGAAGCTGCAACACTCTATGCCCTAGAAACATACTTCGTTTCAGGTATATAATTGCAAATGCCCTGCATAAAGGTGATGATGATGATTATTATAATAATAATAATAATAATAATAATAATAATAATAATACGTGCGATTGGAAGCTTCTCAAGATCATTGCAGAAAACATCCCGATAAAACCAAAGACCGGAAATGCACGTAGTGTTTGCGTGTCTTCCGGACGACAGCTACTGATACAGTGCTTATTTAATTGAGGGGGTTGAGAGACTGGATTTTACTGGCTCATGGACACGACACCCTGTGCGTGATAATGACTGTCATTATCACGATGATGAAGGTGACGATGACGACGACGACGACGACGACGATTTGCCAAATGCACACTCGGGGTGTGTACTTAAAGCTTGAATCACAAACAGCGGAACATATTCCAGCTCCTTCTATTCCAGCTCCTCCTATTCCAGCTCCTTCTATTCCACGCACAAACAGAGCTGAATCAGTAAGGTAGAGATAGAATTTTAATAAGAAAATCAAAATGCCAATCCTCAAAATGCAGCGTGCCCGCGAAAAGGAACAGTTCCTGTTCTCTTTCCGATAGACCGTTTTCACAGAATATTCAAAATTATGTGTATACAAACGAAGGTTGAACAGTTGAACAAGTCAGGAATCAACGAAGGCAAGCACAGAGGGACGATACACGTCGCAGCATGTTGGATTTAGAAAATACAGAGTGAGCATATCGAAAAAGATGCGATGGGCAGTGTACTCAACACACCTCAAACAGATTACATATTAACACGTATTTTAAGTCAGGAAACGTAAAAGAAAAAGAATTTTTGGCGAACATGCAGCTAGGCAAGAGGAAATTTTTCAAAATTTATTTTAAAAACATTGTGCGAATTTGTGGAAAGGATTAGAATATGATCCAGTACCAGATTATGTAGAGTATGGCAACGGGCCTGCACGTTCCATGAGAAACAGAATTTCACCAGCTGAATGGTTATCAGTTTCTTGGAAGGAACTTTCTCCACCGAGTGAATTCTGCCTAAATACCTTTTTAACCCTATTAATCACAGTGGTAATTTCACGTACCACAAGTTTCAACATTAAAAGTACGGAGTTATTTTCGGAGTGTAGACTATTTGTGTCTCATAACAACTGTGATTATCTGTCCAAACATTATCAACTGATTCAACCGTGTAATGGTAAAGCTTACTGTGTAGATTTATTTCAGCCTTTGACAGGTTGATTATTACAAGCGTATTCAAGAGCAGATTTTCTACAGCAAACACAAAGCGATATGTAACTGCATGTTCAACACAAGATGATCTGCATCCGTTTGGTACCATATCACGTGACTAATCAACAGTATGTTTCAGATCATCATATATATTTCAGTTTTACCTACCTCGTCATTTCTCTATCCATGGTGATAAGAGCCACCGAGGCTAACGGTCTCTCTTTTCCTGACTTCCTTGAATCTTCTTTACAGATATTTCGCAGAAGGTATATCGGGCCGAAATGAAAACTCTCACGGCACAGAACGCAAACACCGATAAGACGTGGGCATAACCTTGGCCCGAGTGAAATTCGGACCGAAGAACCTAGATTTTGTACGGCAGAAGACAGCACACGCCTCTTACCAAGTGCTTATTTTACAATAGGCCTAAATTTTATGTTTACCTATAATCATGGTTTTTCCAGACCGGCCATGGGGCCTACCCAGCCTCCTATACAATGGGTAGCGGGTGTTTCCGGGGGGTAAAGCGGCCAGGGCGTGGCGGTGACAACCCACCCCATCTAGTGCCGAGGTTAAGGAAAGAGTAGAGCCATATGTCTACTCCCCCTTTGGGCCTTCGTGGCCTGTTCTAGGGTTAACTTTACCTTTACCTTTACCTTTACCTTTAAAATCACAGTTTAAAATTCGGTACTAACAGCAGATCTCTTGCAAACGCGTGTGAGTATTTCCTGGGTTTCATTTGCAATGTAAAGGTAAAGGTAAAGTAATCCCATTGCAGGCCTGGAGAGGCCCTGAGGATTCCAGGAGGCTGAGGCTCCCAGATTTCAAGACAATCAGCACATGAAGGCGGCAAGGTCAAAGTTGTCAGCCCTACGCGCCGGCCGCCTTTACCCTCCAGGAAATATTCCTGGTACTCATTTCTGTTAGAGAGTGAGTCAACCCCAGAGCCATAGTGCGGTCGGAAGGATTATGTGAATGAAAAATTCCAGTGACATTATCGGGAATCAAACCTGCGACCTTCCGGCTTGTAGCGTAGTGCCTCAACCAACTGCGCCACCGCGAGCCCCTCATTTGCAATGCAGTGAGACAAAAATAAGCAAAAAATCAAGAACGGACACACAATAGCCAAAAAGTATAATCACATGGCATCAAGACATAATTGATTTATACCTCTTCGTATATATGGACGCCGGCTGGGGGGCGGGGCAGTGTGAGATCCCCCCCCCCGAATTTTCTGAAAGAATTGAAATTGAAATAAAAAACTTGGAAAAACTAAAAGAACGAAAAAAAATTACCAAATATTACAGCCAGTGAAACTGATCCAATCACATTTGTTTTTCGGTGTGCCGAAACAGATCTAAGGCCATCCTTAAAAAAGCTTTTGGTTGTGCACGCAAATTTTCTGCCTTCTACCTTGGAAGGAATCCTAGTGGCGCACATGCTTGTGCAGCTTCGTACTCTATTTATTATCAGTCGCCTTTCTAATACATCTTTATTCATGCATCGCTCCATTTCTTGCATTGCTGACTTAGCTTCCTCCTCCTCCTTCTTCTTCTTCCTCCTCCTCTTCTTTTTCTTTCTCCTCCATATATTTGCCCAACCTGAAGTCGATGTTCATTCCTCTAAAACCCTACAGATTCCCTACGGTTACCACCGCGGGTCAAAACGATAGCTCCGTGGCTTCCTTAAGCATTCCACACCATATATTACACCAGCGTAAAGTAACCAGATAACCAAACAAACTTAGGATCAAAACTGCTGAAAGGCAGCAGCCTATCTTTACATACATGCATGCATACATACATACATACATACATACATACACACACATATATGCTGCGTGTTTTCTGTGAGGTAAGGACTAAATGCTTAGGCTCACATAACCCTTTTGACTTCGAAAAATTACCATGAATCCTCACAATCACGTTTACGTCAAAATAAAATTTTTGAATGAGAAGTATCCAAAATTAAAAATTTATATCTTAGAACTGACTTTAAACAGCTACGGTTACAAACCAGCAGTACACATCATAATGCATTGCATGATTTGACCTTAACTGAACCGACTGTCGCTCGCTGCGTGGTACAGGACGTTTCTTTATTAGATATTATAACAGCCATCCAACATGTAAACACATCACCAATTAAAGAATTTCACCAATTATTTTTAACACAAAATTTTTCCTTTTATTTGAAAAAGTCAACTTCAACGTAGCCATTACGGAAATGTATCCACGCATCCCCTGGGAACCGCGGAGCACACTTTGGAAACCAATGACACAAATTATGCAGACCAGTTCTTTGTCGTTTATGTGACACGCGTGATAACCAACCAACCAGCCAACCAACCAACCAACCAACCAACCAACCAACCAACCAATCAACCAACCAACCAACCGACCAACTAAACAGCAAACCAACTAGTCAACTACGTAACTGCATCATGGGAACACTTGGCTACTTGCTTATTTCGTCATTTCGTACTTTGCCCTTTAAAAATTAACCTCTTAAAGGGTGAAAAGCAATAGACTGTAGCTAACTGTTTCAGTCTTAATACACAACCCTTTGAAGTGTCATGACTGTCGATAATATGTGAAAATTCACAGCCCACCCCACAGTAAACAACCAGAAGCGCCGTTTAGGAAAATGACAGCTGTTTATTTAAAAAAAACTGTATTATCGGATGTAACGCCGTGCAGTCTGACCACATGGCGCCGTCACATTCTACAAGACAGCAATCTCCCCAGTCACTACCGTGAGAAACTCAAATCTCAAAACCGTCTTTATTCTCAGAACCGGCTAGATCTAACAATTACTCTCTCTTGGCGAAGTTTGAGTTCTTTAACACTGAATCAAGTGACTTACATGATTACTGCTGTCTATTAGAGGATTAAGGTCGTGACTCAGACTGGCAGGCCGCGGAGATGTTCAAGTATGTGCCTCCCTCCACCGCATACACTCGAGTGTACTGATCCTTTGGTTTCCCTCTATGACGGAGTTTTCACTAAACACTGCGACTTAGAACATCCAAGCCTACAAATCATGCCACAGGATTTATTTCCATCGACACAGAATTTTAACACATTGCTAAAGCCTCAGATTAGATAAGCATACGATTACAGGCTTTCACGACAGCGAAGATCCTGAATTACTAAACTGCATAATCTGGTAGGTTCAGGATATTAATGTTGCAGAGGCAACATTTTAACAATGAAGATGGCAGCAATGTTCTCTCCGAAACGGTGGAAAGCACGCACCAGACTACACTGGTTCATTGCCCACAACGTATCAAAATCAGACAAATTACCATGAACAGTAACGTGAGAACTAGCAATGGAACTTCGCAGCGCAATGATTTGAATTGCCGCTTCGTATTGTATAAATACCGAGTAAGAAGTCTACTCATTGTCAGGGTGTCGTAACGGAAGAATTTTCGTGATTTTACTCCGTAACAATTGTAGGAACATAACCAAACATGAATGTGAAATACGTAAATAATAGTAGCATAACTAGTACCATTCCTACAAGACACTATTGCTTGGTTCACCGTCATTTCCAATCCATTATTTATACCAATCCCGCAATCGACACCAAGTTTCACTGGCTAACATAAAACTATTGCATAACAGTCGTTAAATAAACATCTGCCAAAAGAATCATGGAAAAAAAATCCGGGGCCAGGGACAGAATAAAAACCCACCACCGATACTGTAAGATCCAATTCCGTACCATCTATCTGCTAAATACGTTTTCTGTATTTCTACGAAGTGGTGGTGTATTCCTAGAGGAACACCAAATAAACTTGTGAAAAGCTATAAATTTTTTATCTCTCCAATGCGTACTGCATTCCCCGCCCACTTCATCCTTCATCATCATAAACAATATTTTATGAAAAGAGTGATGATGCCTCTAAGTAGGTCATGTAACTTTTCACGGCCTATCTGCTTGTGCTTGTCAAACAGAACTGCAGCAGGGACGACTTCAAGGTAGAGGCCAGTTGAAATGTAATGGCACACGCGCAGAAACCAGATTTCGTCTTTCGGCGAAACGGACGAGTGCATTTAAATCTGCGGGGGCGTCGGTTCAGTCCACTACCGGCAACCGAGGTGTGCGCATCAGCTTTTATTGTTGGTAGTAATGCTGGATACACCATTATCCGAGGTAGTGTGCAGGGAACTGGCTACCCACTCCATTCGCCAGTTTCCCCTTCACCTCCCCTCCCTGCGTCACCGTGTGCCATCACATTTCAACTGGAGTCTACTGCAGAGGAAGTCGGGAAGCAAACAGAGATCCACAGAAGTCCCATCAGATCAAATGCTGTTAATACCGACAAGAGGCTTCCGCGTACGTCCTTTCAAACAATCGCCAGCTTAAATAGCTTTGTTAATTGAAAATGGACAGAAAGAGGACAATATCGCAGAGGCAGTGACGGTCCGTCTCGTCTCAGGTATAAAATCAACCTCACTGACATTAAATTGTCATAGAAGGTAAGTGTTGTACAAGCCTTCACTGATTCCACAGGCCGAAAGTGTCTCATAAAAAAAACATGTCTTATTTGGGCCTAACAGAGACATACAACAGGCTGGAGAGAGCTGAGGTATTAGAAGCACCATGACTTTTACTCCTCGAGAAGTATTATTAGGGTGATCAAAACCAAGAAGGATGAATGGGACGAGCAAGTAGCAGGCATCAGGAAAGAAATACTGTGCATAAATGGATACGGTACGAAAATCTAAAAGAAAGAATTCCATGGAAGACCAAGGCGTAAATCAGAGAATATTATTAAACAGTATCTTTAAAGAATGGAAGGCGAAGCTGTGGATTGGATTCATCTGGTGGGATCTCGTAAACATGATAATGAACCTTATGGTTCAATATGGAGGCAATTTCTTTATTAGTTGAACAACAACTAGATTCTTAAGAAGGATTCCGTTCCGTGAACTGTACAGTTAGCTGTCATTTCAATGGCGTAAAAATGGCCCAAAAAACACGCAGAATTCCGCGATTTTAGTCTTTATGTCTTATATAAGAGCGTGTCAACTGCACGAATTGTGCTCGTTCAGTATTGAATAATGCCTGAAGGAATGAGTAATCGTGATTCCACTTCTTGGAGAGACAAGACTCTCTTCTCTTCATCAGAGCATCAAAACCATTTCTGGGGTCCACCCAGCCTCCTGTTGAGGGGGTACCGGTAGCCCTTACCGTGGGAGCAAAGCGGCCGGTGCGTGAAGCTGACTACTCCCACCCAGTTAGTGACGAGAACAAGAAACAGTGGAGCTGTAACTCTGCTAACCCATGGTGTGGTTCAACATCAAGCAGAGGGACGAGATTTCAGTGTTGTTCGTACCATGCACGTCTGCAAGTTGGTGCAGCACTATGCACATACTGATTACAGTGAAGCTGCATTCGGACATGCATCGGTGGCTGCCACCATCGTCATTAGAGAAGACAACAACACAGACCAAAATCCACAGCTATTGGAAGATGTCACGCATACATCACTATATTTCGCGTCTTCCCCCCACCCCCACAAAACACAGCTGTTTATGTCACACTTTCCACATATGTCTGAGTATATGTAGTTTGACGGCATACGTATGTGCACAGGGCTGGATCAACTAGTAGACAAGAGAGTGATGACATGTTATTGAATTTCATCTCAGGGAAGTAAGATAACCACGACAGGCCTATATTTCTGTCTACTCTAAAAAAAAATAAAAATAAAAAAATAAAACGAAAGCAAACCAACTCTTTTTCGTTAGACTGGAAGCAGTAACTTGACGGTCACAAACACAACAAACCACTAAATCCCAGTCTTAATTAAATTCTTGCGATTCCTAAGAAAAACATGACGCAGGACCATAAGATGTGTAGTTGCCTCCTCAGTGAACCATACTGTGGTGTTGTGGATTTACTCCGTATTGTCTGGTAGGTGGTTATCGATGTTTAAAAAAAATTTGAGATCTCCATCATCAGGGAAGAATACAGAAAAAGACAGTATGTTCTCTGCAGCGCTGATAAGCAAATATTGTACTACAAATCATCACAACCAGAACACTGAACTATCAGATAATATTTTTCATAAGTAAATATTATGTGAACAAAGATTGTGGCCGACAAACTGCACTGTCAGAATGGATGGTAGTCTCTGGGGCTGCAAAGTGTGTTCAGGGAAGTAAATGTGCTTACATTGTAAGACATGAGAACTGACAGACAATTAAAGCGGAGACGAGCTCTGTGTATAGTACCAAAAAATCCACACACACACACGTGTGTGTGTGTGTGTGTTTGCGCTCTGCATCGATCTGTTGACACAGTTGATTTGGCAAAACAGCCTGTGGCAAACCAAAGTAGAGGCCAGTTGAAATGTGGTGTCACACGCACAGAAACCAGATTTCGTTTATGGGCGAAACGGACGAGTCCATTTAAATCGGCGGGGGCGTCAGTTCAGTCCACTACTGGCAGCCGAGGTGTGCGCATCAGTTTATATTGTTGGTAGTATTGCTGGATACACCATGTTCCGAGGTAGTTTGAAGGGTAGTGGCTACCCACTCAATTTACCAGTTTCCCCTTCAATTCCCCTCCCGTACCCCACAGTGTGCCATCACATTTCAACTGGGGTCTGCCATCTGAGGTAAGTAAACCAGTGTTTCTCAACCTTTGTGAGACCGCGGCCCGGTCCCAACAAATTTACTCGTAAATACCTTTCCATTTTTTAAGTTCATACATTAAACTAAAATAAGTATTAATAATGAATTATGGCATAATCATAAAGAGTATTAGTACACTTATGTATACGGTGTGGCATGTTGAAAAATATACAATTACATTTAAATTAGTTATCAGTCACTGGACTAATGAAATCTTGTAGCATATTGTAGTTCCCTCAGGCCAACATCTGGGTCTGAGTTATTCGACACATTCACGAATATTTTTCTCCTCAGAATATTTCCACTATAAAACATTTATTCATGAAAATTGCTTAGAAAACTAAAATAAAAAATTTCAGGAGAACCTCTCGCGGCCCGGTAAAAGATGCCAGGGCCCAGTACCGGGCCGCGGCCCGGCGGTTGAGAAACACTGACGTAAAGCATCGAACTTGAATTTAGGGTTTCGGTTCCCCAAACTGGCTGCCTACATTCCTAAATGTATTTGTGGTTAACTTAATGAAGGTACGAGAACATCCAATGGAAGGTCGCTTGGTGAATAATGAACGGCAAATTATGTGAATGGAAGGATCGTCGAGTAATTTGACGTAGGCCGCTACGTGCCGGGTGGAACCAGAAAAATCCTCAGTCAGCTGTCACGTGTAACGCCAGATTTAAACAGGGGAACTCCTGAAACACGCGGTTCATTTGTACTATGTGTACTGATGTCAAAGTTGAAATGTAATTTGACTGTTTTTCTCTCTGTGGCGCAACAGCCTAACACGGTTCTAGGCCGCCTCAGAGTTGAGGTTCCTGATCACACGCATAATTGGTCACCAGCACCGGCAGTACTCCTCTGAAGGAGCGATCAGCCCGTCACAGAGGCCGTCACCTACACAACACACAACAAACACAAGTGACAAACATTCATGACCTCAGCGGGATTCGAACCCGCGATCCCTGCAATCGAACGGCCGCAGATCTACGCCTTAGATCGCACGGCCATCGGGATCGGTAATTTTGCTATTAATTCGACTTACGTCACTGATATATTGCGCAATAAAGGCGGTAGATTAAATTCCGAAAGTTAGGGGGATTTACCTATTATCTTTATGGACGTGAAATACTGATAGTGGAATATAAATTACTTTCACAGGCCACGTTCTGAGAACCCAAACCATTATCGTATGTTTACATATAGTAATTACTATCTACGGAACTAACACTAAAAGAGGCTATACAGAGCGGAGTGTGCGGACTCCCTCGGGAATCAATTGATTGGAACCGCAAACTGCTGGAATTCCACAACATGCAACATAACTGCTGCACTAAACCCAAGCCTGCCAAACTCAGGTCCGTCAGAATCGTAGGCGACCCTAATTAATTTATCTCCCTGAAGCACAGCATTTCTTGAGAGGTTAGCAATCGGTCAGATACAGAATACATTTTCCTATTCTTACGCAACCCGAAATTTCATTACTGCATCACAAGACACGCCAGTGGTCCCTGTCCTGAGCCTGAGTGATTTCAGCACTTCATGTTTATTTCTGGGATGTAAAGTCGTGCAGTCTGGTGAAATGTGCCGACGTTTCGGATCGTCCTCTGGAACATCGGTACACTTCGGACACACTACACGGCGTCAACTCCCACAAGACAGCAAGCTTAATAGTAACGACGGTGCCAACCTCAAATCTCTGCTGCCCAAACATTTTGCATTTACTCTTTGCACGTATTCAACCCAACAGCTCTCCACAGTCCATCATACGTTCACTACCACATTTCTAATTCAATTCTGATATCTTAATTCCCGTTTCTGCCCGATCATGTACAATCTCTGACAGATCTTTCAAGTTCCACCTTTGTGGACTGTCTGGTGATGCCGATCAATCTTCTTCGTAGACCTTGAAGTACTACTAAAAATTAACTTGATATAAGCCATTGCTTTACAACTTTAAAACTTCCACATAAAATGCCACACGTATTCCGGAATTTCTGGACATTCCAGAATAATTCGCTATTTAATGTTCAACGCAGGTACTTTATATCCAACATAGTTGAAATAGGCCGCCTGTTCAAGGGTGGTGCTGAAGGCAAACACAGCCATTTCGTGATTGTTGCATATTGAAAAAGATCGAATGTTGGCCTATGCTACCTTACACAGCAGGTGCCGGATATGCAACCATAACTGAAGAACGAAATCTGAAATGATATAAGATTAATTCACGGCACTAAACCAACAGAATGCACAAGCTTGTTCCTTACATGTTTCTGTTATAATATCACACTGAAAATCCCTACATGTTTCAATTCGCAATGGATCATTATCAGAGAATCAAACCTAAGCAATACCGCATAAAACAAAAACAGCCACTTTTGTACACAGCTGATGTAATGTACAAGAGCCACATAGTATGAAATTACAATTTTATGTATGTATATATATTTATATATATTGTACACCATTTTATTTCGGTGTTGTCAATTAATTATCGATAACGCACGGAACAAACAATATAAAGATATTTCAAGGTGTTTAGGAGGTGCTGGAGAGCTGAAACACATAAAGACGGAAATCATCACGCAGTATACAGAAAATGAAACTGTTAAATGGATAATCTACACAGTGAGTTATGTACACGGTGCGGCGGTACAGTCTCACAGCAGGAGCGTCCTACTCTTCGGCCTGGGCCTACGACCGCCGGGAGACTCACTATAACAAACGAACGGAGAAGCAGCTTGGCCTAAAGCGCTGGGCACAAAACGTAATCAAGTGTTGGAATGCAGGATTTAGCGGTTACAGTGCGGTTAAAACGCGATTCGAAGAAATTAAGAAATCCGAGGGAGGAGAGTCTACAACGTTGTGCACAAGCGGAGAGTCACCGAAACGAAAAGGACACCAAGAGGAAGAAGAATAATGGGGGAGGGGGGGGGGTGGAGAGAACAGGGTGCTGAGTAAAGTATTTAGATCTCATTGGCAGGCTGAAGAAAGTTGTTTTAATGATCAGCCTTCCAATTTTATTAGCTCTTTTCCCCGTGGCGCTGCGGCCCAACGCGGGCCGTGGCCTTCTCATTCACGAGGTTTCTAGATCACACACAGCGACGCACCACAGTCGGTAGGACTCCTCTGGACGAGTGATCAGCCCGTCGCAGAGACCTCTACCCGACAACACACAACACTCAAAATAGAAAAACTTTCATGCTCCTGGCGGGATTCGAACCCACAGTCTCAGCAGGCGAGGGGCCGCAGACCTACGCCTTAGACCGCGCGGTCACTGGGACCGGCTTCCTATATTACAACAACAAAATTAAGGAAACTGAGGAGGGCGGGGCACGTAGCACGCAACGGACAGATGGATACAAGGCACTTCAAAGTCCGATTAAGATTACCAAATCGTGGACGAGACACACGTAAACTTGTAGTAGCAAAACGTGGAAAATCGGCGCAGCTATAACGATCGTTTTAAAATAGATCTTAATTAAAGAAATGTAGTGGGTATGTTCAGGTAGTTCGGGACAGGGGCCAGCGGCGGGCTGTCATACACACAAAGTTAACGGTCAAGTTCCGTAACCGGCAAGGAATTTACTGCCTGGCTGAACGAATTTCCTTTCTCAAGAAGGTCTCTGCTTCATGAAGTCAGAAGAGGCAGCGGTCTGCTTTAAATAGGAAGTGAACGATATTAGTTGATTGTTGCACCCACGGCTGTATGTATCCTGACCGCGCTGCAGGCGAGCAGCAGGTTTATGTCCATGACCCTTGCCGGGCGCAGGCCAAAGTAATCCCACCCTGACAATCGCTTGCTGCGGGCCCGAAGAGGGGCTGTTTCCAGCAAAGAAAGAGAGAGCTCGACTGAGTTGCTAGAAGATGATGGATCACCCAAGACTCAACTATGTTCACCGCATGGTTAAGAACAGCGTGGACTGGGGAGTTTAAAATTAATTTGCGTTGAGGCTCATTGATTTTCAAAGCATGTTGCGGGTGATGGGAAAGAAGAAGGTTTTAAGACACACTCTAAACGTGGTTCAGTACCAAAAGACATGGAAGGGGTGTGCAGTCTATATCAGCAACAAAGATCTTGTACCATCACTTATTAAAAATGTATTTATTCATGTTTTAGTGGAATATCTGTTTTGTTCATGATCAAAATGAAGCGGTAATTGTCTTCGACAACAAATATGGAGGTGGTCTTTCCGAAGATACAATCACTACACAAATTCTACCCACGGCAGTATTCATCACTTTTATACAGTACAGTCATATACCTTCCTTACCTGGTGGTAAGGAAAAAAGGTCCCAATTCTATGTTATGTGTCTCTGAATATCACACTTTCGTAATCATTGCACACAGCAAAATCAGACACACACGATCCTGACTTCACACACTTCAATTATGCTCTACTAAAGTTTCACATGTGCAGTTCGGTACATATTGATACCACTGGCAGTGTCGACCCAGCACCTGTCCTTTCTCTCCTGAGGTCGCCATAATGGGAACCACTTACCTGAAGATGCCGGAAAACTTTATTTCTGCACAAGTGGAGAACAAGTAAGTTCAGGTTTCCCAACAACACTCTGCAACTTTATCCCAACTGCTTTAAATGAAAAGTTTCCTCGTTCTTGGATGAAGAGAGATAGCCCCATTTCATAGGCCCCAGGATTTAACGTCCCTTGACTTTTTATTCGGAGACAAGCCTGTATAAAAGTTCGGTTTATGGAGCCTCTCGACCTGTACACAGTGTTGAAATGTTAAAGCACAGTCTATTGAAACGACAAAATTCCCGGTGTGTCTGTCGCATTACAAGCGCACGGGCAAAATTGTAGCCAGCCGTATGGAGTAGGATACCTCTTGAAAAGCTTACATTTTTTTATTTTATCACTAAATCCGCCGAGTTTCATAGAAGTCAGAGGTTCATTACCATGTTCACAAAAGTTCGTCACTTGTCCGTCCGTATCGTCAGTCAGAGACATAAAATCTACGCCTTCCTATTCAACGTCATATTTAAAATCTATGCAATCACTTTGCTCACATCTACACCTAGGTCTTGTACGCGATTCCTTTCCTTCAGACTTCGCTACAAAACCCCTCCCTTTTACGACCAAACGTCACATATCATCCTCAGCACCCTGTTCTCGGGCCCCTCTGTCTATTTTGTTCCCATAATATGAGAGACCAAACAAAATTACGGTCTGCATTCGTTAATATTTATGTTTCCAAATAGGACCGCATTCACAGGAGCCATCCACCTGTGCTTGTCCTGAAACAGATCAATCCAGTCTACGCCCCAACAACTAATTTAATGACGTTCCATTTTCACATAATTATCATATCTACGTCTAGGTGTTCCAAGCAGCCTCTTTCCTTCAAGTTTCTCCCACCCATACCCTCTACACACCTCTCCTGTCTCTCATATGTGCCACACGCCCTGCTCATCTCGTTCGTCTTTATTTCATCACCCGAACAATGTTTGCTGAGTAGTGCAGATAATACTAGCACTCACAAAATGAAAATACAGAGACTATATGAAAGCAAACGCATCAGAAGCGTACGATTATGCGCTCCCTGAACGTCAGCAGGTGCCAAGTATGTAGCACAGGAACATACATCAACACAAGTAATTCCAGAAGTTCGCAATACTGGTTAAATGGCCAAATGTCCATTCCCCCCCCCCCCCCCCCCCCCCCACCCACACCCCCCCCGGCGCGGACCGGGCCCCACCCCCGGCGGCTCCCAGGCAGGCCGAGCCCCCCCACCC